>Ga0308398_1000017_pt1 | contig 123973 bp, 114 predicted proteins | sample Hotspr20SampleT9_FD_202360 | JGI IMG/M metagenome (GOLD analysis project Ga0308398, IMG submission 202360) | Hot spring phototrophic mat microbial communities from Mushroom Spring, Yellowstone National Park, Wyoming, United States - 20051001_T9 ...
TGGGATTTGATGTGGCTGGTGGTGTGTATGTGTACAAGATAGAGGCTGATGGTCAAGTGTACAGTGGTACGATTGTGATTGCGAGATAAGTCGAAAGGGGCTGCCTTTTGGTAGCCCCTTTTTATTTTTGGTGTCTCTTCAAAAGAACAAAAAATTTGACCGCTTTTTTGTTTTGTGTTATAATAATACCTCGTGGGGGCTAAATTAGGAGTCGAATATGAAGTATTCGAATGTTGAACTTATCATTTTGCATCTGATTTATGAAAGGAAGTCTCTTTCGGGGTATGAGATCAACAGGCTGGTTGAGGAGAGGGGGTATCGTAATTGGGCCGAGATAGGGACATCCTCAATCTACATTGGGCTTGAAAAGCTTGAAAACAAAGGACTGGTTGTTTCCATGCTGGACACGACCAAACAGGGTAAGGGTCCTCTTCCCAAGAAATACAGTCTCACACCAGATGGGGAGAAGGTTTTGATGGAAGAGATGCGAAAGGCACTTTCGGGTGAGGCTGATATTCCGGGGAGATTTACTATTGGACTATCGGGACTGGTTTTGTTTACTATAGAAGAAGCTGTTGTCCATTTGGGAAGAAAACGAGAACAACTTGTTTCTCGTATAAAAACGCAGAACGAACAGGCGGAATCCTTGGGGGGGAGTAAACTTCCCTTTCATGTTTGGGCACTTTTTCGGCACACCACCTATATGCTTGAAAAAGAGCTTGAGTTTGTGGATGCTCTGATAGCAGACCTCAAGGGTCTTCTTTAACTTTCACTTCAGTTCTTCATCGAGGGTGCTCACAACGGGCAAAGATGGCGGTTCTGTTGTCCATACTTCTTTGAGAAACATTCGTGAGAAGATGATAGCGAGAGCCACTACGGCAAGCGTGAGTCCAAGCCAGGCTCCGATGACGTTCCATTTGAGGAGGAATGCCCCTACCCATGCCAGCGGGAGCCAGATGAGGTAGTCAACAATGAGAGAGACATTCCGAATGAGCCCTGTTTTTCCAAGCCCTTCAATACCTGCTCGGTAACTAATAAAGATGGCATCAGCCATTTGATACAGGGCCATGAATTTCAGGAGTTGAGCACTACTCTGGATAAGTGAGCGGTCTTTTGAGACGAGGGATGTGAGTTCTGGTGCAAAGAACCAGTAGAGAATGCCAATGATGCTCATAACGATAATATTGATAATGAGTCCCGCATGGAGCATGGCAATGGCTTCTTGAGGGTTTTGCTTTCCCACGAAAAAGCTGACTTGCTGTGTAATAACATTAGCAATGGCTATACCAAGAAGGAGGGAAAGATCCTTGATCTTGAGGGCAATTTCGTGGGTGGCTATAGCGTTTGTTCCCAGTTGGGCAACCATGCTTACAAAGAACGTCCAGGCAAAAATCTCAATGAGGTAGGTCATTCCCATAGGCAAACCGATCTTTGTAAAATGCTTGAGGGTTTTCCAAGAGAAGGGAGAGGATTTTTCCCATTTTCCCATGATCCTTTGGGCAGCAATAAAAAAGAGTACGGCATTGAAAAACTGAGCAAGGGTGGAAGCCCACGCAGCCCCTGCTGTTCCCAATTGAGGAAACCCAGCCTTTCCAAAGATGAGAAGCCAGTTGCCAATGATGTTGATGACAACAACGATGTAGGAAAAGATTGCCATGAGAGAATTTTTTTCCATTGAAAGAAAAATCCTTGACCAGAGGATCGAAGTTGTGAGAAAAATAGCCCCAAGGAGGCGAATCCAGAGGTATTCGCGTGCGTAGCCAAGGACAATTGCATCCTTGCTGAGTAGTCCCAGATACCAAGACATGAGAGGGTAAAAGAGTATCATGACAATACCAAGAAAGATGGAGACAAGGGTAAGCTCTTTGGCAGCCATTTTGATTTCACCCTGAGCGTTTTGAGCGAAAAGACCTGGGAAAAAGATGAGAGCAGCTCCTAAAAAGCCTTCAATAGGACCAAGAAAAAAATAGAGAAGGGTATTGGCGAGCCCAACGGCGGCTAGTGCTGGTGCTCCGAGTTGGCCCACCATAATAACATCAGTAATTCCCAAAAGATGAAAGGCGAAAAAACTCATCATGACGGGAAACGCCAGTTGTAGGAGTTTGGTGGATCTTTTGAGGGCGAGATGCATGTGTATCATTTTTGTTTCTCCTGCCATTGTTTTACGTACTCTCGAGCCTTTTCAAAGGAGTAGCCTCGCCTTACCAAAAACTGTGTCAGTTTATGAGACTCAAGCGAGCGAGATTTTTTGTTCAAAAGAGAGAACACAACCTCTTTTTCGTCAAATGAGACGCTTTCTATGGCTTCTTGAATAGTTTCTTCATCCACTCCTTTCTGTCGGAGTTCACGACGGATGGCTTGGAGAGAAAGTCCCCGAGTGTGGAGTCTTTCCTCAATCCATCGTTTGGAAAAGGCGAGATCGTCAAACCATCCTTCGTTTTCTCGTTCTGTCATGACGGTAGCGATGATCTCTTCGGGAAATTTTTCTCTTCGAAGTCTTCTTCTTACCTCTTCGCGTGTTCGAGGGCGATACCGCAGGAAACGAAGAGAGATACTGTGGGCTCTGTTGAGCATCTCATTCACGCATTCTCTCCCGAATTTGTTCCCAGAGGAGGTCAACATCACTTTCAACAATAAGGGATCGTCGAAGGGGGGCGTCAATGAACCCCTCTTCAAGCATGGTATCAAGTTGCCTCAGAAAGCCATCGAAAAAACCACGAAAGTTGAGAATGGCAATGTCTCCTCGATAGAGTTCAAGCTTTTTCCATGAGATTGCCTGACTGAGTTCCTCCAATGTTCCCACACCACCAGGAAGGGCAATGGCAACACGAGAGAGAGCGAGCATCTGGCGTTTTCGTTCGTCAATATCCTGGGTGATGCGGAGTTCTGAGAGGGATGGGTAAGCCTTCTCAATATGCTGGAGAAACTCTGGAAGGATCCCAATGGCTTTGCCGTTGTTCTTAACTACGATATCGGCAACTTTTCCCATGAGCCCCACCGATGTTCCACCGTAAACAAGCCCTACTCCATCACTCACAATATGCCCCCCAAGTTGTTCAGCAAGCTGAACATATATGGGATCTTTTCCGAGCTGAGATCCACAAAAAACAGTGACATAATGCATGGGCTTTGTTCTCCTCCTCGCTTTTTAGATGAAAAGATTGGTGTCAGCACGCTCTGCTGTTTCCAAATAGGTGGCCACTCCTCCGACCTCTACACCATCAATAAGTTCTTCCTTTCGGATTCCCATGAGATCCATGGACATTTGGCAGGCGATGAGGCGTGCTCCACCTGCGATGGCATTTTGAATCATGGTTTCGAGGGCGTCAACTTTTTTGCGCTTCATAAGGAAGCGAATCATGAAGGGGCCCATGCCTCCCATGTTCATCCGTGAGAGGGAGAGTTTTGTGCTTCCACGAGGAAGCATCCATCCAAACATCTTTTCAATGAAGTTCTTGCGAATACCGCGAACCTTTTTGGGTTTTCTGAGAATGGTGAGCCCCCAGAAGGTGAAAAACATTGTTACTTTTCTTCCCATGGCGAGAGCACCATTGGCGATAATAAAACTTGCAATGGCTTTATCAAGATCCCCGTCAAAAACGATAATGGTCTTTTCATTGCCCGATGAGACAACGCGACTTCCTGCTTCTGCTTCTTCGCCTTTTACAATGACGGCGTGGACTATGCCTTTCTCCATCGAAAGGGATTCAACACGATTCCCTGTTGCTTTTGCCCATGATCCAACATCATTGTAGAAACCGGGATCACTTGCCACAACATCAAGTTTGTCGCCGGGACGAAGCTTGTCAATTTCTTTTTTCACTCGAGAAATAGGACCAGGGCACTGAAGCCCACACACATCCAGCTTGATGGTTTTTATGGGGAGGGATACTGTCATGCTGGTTGTGCTTCTTCCTGTATCAATCCCTTCTTCAAAGTGAACATCTTTTGAAGACTGTTGCTGCATTGCTGTGCCATAGGTGAGATAACCGCCGCTAAGATTGTATACTTCGGTGAAGCCATGCTGCATAAGGATGCGAGCAGCAATATAACCACGGAGTCCAACACGGCAGTACACGATGATTTTTTTGTTTTTTGGGATTTCGTTGAGGCGACCGCGGAGTTCATCAACAGGAATGTTGACAGAACCGGGAATAGCCCCTGATTTCACTTCAGCGGGTGTGCGAACATCGAGAATGAAGGCATCCTGAGGGGTGAGCTTAGCCACAGCCTTGTAATCGATAACCTTTACCAAGCCAGAAAGCACATTCTCAGCCATAAATCCCACCATGTTGACGGGATCCTTTGCGGATGAGAAGGGGGGAGCATAAGCATGGTCCCAATCTGTGAGGTCATAGATGGTGCCTTCTTTGAGGAGAGCCATGGCAAGCACATCGATGCGTTTGTCCACGCCGTCGTATCCAACGGCTTGAGCACCAAGGATGCGCCCATCTTTGGGGGAGAAGAGAAGCTTGAGGGAAAGTTGGGTGGCACCAGGATAGTAGCCTGCGTGGTGTCCACCGTGGTAGATAACACTCTGGAAGGGGATGCCAGCTGCCTCGAGAGACTTTTCGTTGGCACCCGTCGTGGCTACCGTGAGATCAAAAACCTTGGCAATGGCTGTTGCAAAGTCCCCTTTGTAGGGTTTTGAGTGCCCCAGAACAATGTTGTCGGCCACGAGGCGTCCTTGTTGGTTGGCTGGCCATGCGAGAGGGATGGATTGCACACGATTGGTTACTCGGTGGACGATTTCGATGGCATCACCAATAGCATAAATATGAGGGTCTGATGTCTGAAGGTACTCGTTGACACTGATTCCTCGCTGACCAAGCTTTAAACCTGATTCTGCAGCCAGCTTGGTTTCTGGTCGTACACCGATGGACATAATAACCACATCAGTGCGAATTTCCTTTCCGCTTTTGAGCTTGACAATGAGCTCGTTTCCTTCTTTGCGGAAACTTTCGGCAGATTCTTCCAGAAACAGAGAGACACCTTTTGATTTGAGGTGTTCGTGAACGATGGTTGCCATTTCATAGTCGATGACGATCATGACTTGGGGGGCGAGTTCTACCAGGGCAACCTGAAAGCCCGCATGCTGCAGGTTTTCTGTCATTTCGAGTCCAATGAACCCTCCTCCAATCACAACAGCCCGTTTGTTGGGTTTATTGATGGCGGTGATATATTCCTTGATGGCAAAGGTGCTTTCTACCGAACGAAGGGTGAAGATGCCGTCCAGATCAGCTCCCGGTATCGATGGTCGAAAGGGTTCTGCACCAGGGGAGAGGATTAATTTATCATAGCTGTCAAAGAACTCTTCATGAGTGATACGATTGACCACTTTGATGCGGCGGTTCTCTCTGTCAATAGCAACAACTTCGTGGTTGACACGAATGTTCACATTAAAACGTGCATGAAATGCCTCGGGGGTTTGAACGAGAAGCTTCTCCTTTTCTGCGATGACATCACCAATGTGGTAGGGTAAACCACAGTTGGCATAAGAAATATACCCATCCCGTTCATAGACCGTAATCTCTGCACTTTCATCAAGACGGCGAAGACGAGCCGCAGCAGACATTCCACCAGCAACTCCACCCACGATAATGTATTTTGCCATAACAAACTCCTTTCGATTGACTTTTGATTAAGTATATATCTTTTTATGAATTTTGGCAAGAAAAAAGGTATTTTGTGTTTCTTTTTTCACATTATTATATGATAATATGAAAATATTTTTATATTAAATGAGTTGACCAAGACTATGTTTTATAGTTATATTTATATAAAAAAACAAAGGAGAAGGTGATGGAGAGATACCAGTTTCAAGCGGAAAGTCGAGAGCTTTTGGATCTGATGGTACATGCCATCTATTCTCAAAAAGAGGTTTTCTTGCGGGAATTGATTTCCAATGCTTCTGATGCACTGGACAAGTTGCGGCTTCTGTCGTTAACTGATGCGGGTGTTGTTCCTCAGGGGCATCAGTTTGAGATTCGCTTGATCCCCGATTCTGATAAGCGTACCCTTACCATTGAGGACACGGGTATCGGTATGAATCATGATGAACTGGTGAATAATCTGGGAACTATTGCTCGTTCGGGGACGAAGGAGTTTCTTCAGCAGATGAAGGAAAAGGGAGCCTCTTCGTCAGAGCTTATTGGTCAGTTTGGTGTGGGATTCTATTCGGTGTTTATGGTGGCGGAGAGGGTGGAGGTATTTACCCGTAAGGCGGGTGAAACGAAGGCTTACCGCTGGGTTTCTGATGGGAAAGGCGAATTCACCATCGAAGAAACTGAGAAAAATGACATTGGTACTCGTATTGTGATTCATCTCAAACCTGTTGATGAGGAGAATGGTATTGAGGATTTCACAGCTGAGCATGTTCTCAGGCGTATTGTGAAGCGTTATTCTGATTTTATAGCCTATCCTATCAAGATCAGGAAAGTGAAGGAAGAGAATGGGGAAAAGAAAGAATTTGATGAAGTTATCAACTCGATGAAACCCATCTGGACGAGAAAATCGGGAGAGGTAACAGAAGAAGAGTATGCTGAGTTTTACAAGCATCTCACCCATGATTATGAGGCTCCCCTCAAGACAATTTCTCTCCAAGGGGAGGGCGTGGTGGAGTTTCAGGCACTGCTCTTTATCCCTCGGCATATGCCGTTTGATATTTTTTATCAATCGTTTGAACCCAAGGTGAATCTCTATGTGAAAAGGGTGCTTATTCAAGAGAATGTGGAAGAAATGCTTCCCCGCTATCTCCGTTTTGTTGCTGGGGTGATTGATTCGGCAGACTTGTCTCTTAATATTTCTCGTGAAATGCTCCAGCAGGATCGTACCATTCTTCAGATTCGCAAACGTATTGTGAAAAAGATTTTGGACACTCTTCTTGAACTTCAGCAGACGGATAGGAAAACCTATGAAGTATTCTGGAAAGAGTTTGGAGTTGTGCTGAAGGAGGGTATAGGGGCTGATTATGAGAACAAGGAGAGGATTCTCTCTTTGCTGTTGTTTGAGTCTTCTGTTGGGGAAGAATTGGTCACTTTAGAAGAATATGTGAAACGAATGAAGGAAGGGCAAGACGCTATCTACTATATTACAGGAGAATCCAAGAAGACACTGGAACACTCTCCTTATCTGGAGTCAATAAAGGAAAAGGGATATGAGGTGCTCTTCCTCACCCAGCCGATTGATGAGTTTATGATGTCCGCTGTGCATGAGTTTCAGGGAAAGAAGTTTCACTGTCTCAACAAGGAGGCACTGGAGGAGAAACATCCTGAGGCGGACGAGGAGGAGAAACCTATTCTCGAGAAGATTCAGGCGTTACTTTCTGATTATGTGCGTGAGGTGAGGTTTTCTCCACGATTGGTGAATTCGCCTTCCTGCGTTGTAACGAAGGCGTTTGAGTTCAGTCCCCATGTGCGAAAGATCCTTGGGGATAAGTATCCCTTTGGTGATGAACGGCGCACCTTGGAGATCAACAAGAATCACGCCTTATATGAGCGCTTTAAGACCATCTATGAGGAAAATAAGGAAGACCCTCGCTTGTCTGACATTGCTCAGTTGTGGCTTGGTTATGCCCTTATTGCAGAAGGGACACCTCTTCCAGATCCATCGAGGTTTAATGAGGTGGTGGTGAAACTGGCGTCGATGTTGTAAACCTGAGCTGAAAGGGTGTGGGGCTATTTTGGGAGAAGGTGTGATAAGCCTCGTATTTTAGACAAGAGAAAGGGGTTGCCGAAGCAACCCCTTTGTTTTATTCCTTGGCAAGAAGTTCTTTGAAGGGCTTTCCGTAGACGAAAGCGCGATAGCTTTTGGGGAGATCGACAAACGAGAAGTCCCGTTTCAAGAGTTTGTCCTTGTATTTTGAAACGGGTATATCCTCGTAGATGAGCCCTTTCACGATACCAGCATGGGTGATGTCATTGACAAACACAGCTCCCATCAGGCGATTGTCTTTGATGACGAACTTGCGATAGGTCACACCATCATCGTAGAGCTTTTCAATAATTTCGTAGTCAGAAGGATTTTGTGGGTTGGTTTCTCCGTAGGAGATGGTGTAGAGGTCTTCAAAGTAGAGTGAATTCATAGGGATAGAACCATCATATTCGAGGGGCTTTCCAACCATGGAGAGACCTGCAAAATATCCCATCTTTCGAGCTACAGGCCAGATCGCAATCACCATGTTGTCTTTGGTGAGGAAGTTGTATCCCTTGGCAACATCCCCAGCGGCATAAACATCAGGCAGGTTCGTCTGCATATAGCGGTTGACCTCGATGCCACGATTGACGGTGATGCCTGCATCTTCGGCAAGTTTGCTCTCTGGGGTTACCCCAATCGAGATGTAGACAAGATCGGTATCAATAATCTCTCCATTAGACAGTTTCACCTGTCGAACACGGTTATCTCCAAGAATTTCTGTGACGCTGGTATTGGTGTAGATGGTAACTCCATGCTTTTGCATTTTTTCTGCCATGAGGCGAGAACTGACGCTGTCGAGAGCTCTCCCGAGGATGATGGGAGCCAATTCGACCATGGTTACCTGAACGCCAAGTTGTACAAGGGCTTCTGTGGCCTTGAGACCAATCAAACCCCCACCAATGACAACGGCTTTTCGAGCCTTTTTCTCAAGGACTTGTTTACGCATGGCTTTTGCTTCGTCGAGGTTGAAGAAGTGCATCACCCCTTCAAGCTCTTTTCCTGGCATGGGGGGGCTAATAGGTTTGCCTCCTGTATTGATGAGGAGGTGCTCATAACCAATCTCCTCACCCGATGTCAGCTTTACTGTCTTTGATTTTGCGTTGATTGCAACAACTTCAGCACTGGTTTTCACCTGCACCTGCCGCATTTCACTGTAGGAACTCCCGAGGTAGAAAATGCCATCATCGTTGATCTTCCCCATGGCGTAGTCCACAATGGCAGGACGCCCGTAAGCGGGGTAGGGTTCTTTTGTGAGGGCGAGAATTGTTCCTGTTTTGTCATGCTGGCGGATGGCTTCAATCATCCCAATGGCACCAGCTGAATATCCGATAGTAAGGTATTTTGCTTTTGTCATGGTGCGCTCCTTTAGTCAACGAAATTGAGATCTTCACCGCCTACGTAGGCGTGGTAGGAACCACGAAGCGGGGTTTCTTTGGGAAGCTTTTCATCTCTGTCTTCGAACACCAGGGCATCGTTGGGACAGGCCTGCACACACGCTGGACCTTCAGCACGACCTTCGCAGAGATCGCACTTGTCAGAAACACGAAGCCCTGTTTCATGATCTACACGGGTAGTAATCGAACCTTGAGGACAAGCCATTATACACATCCAGCATCCGATACAGCGATTCTGATCGACCTTGACAAGCCCTGTGTCCTCATAGCGCCACATGGCACCGACAGGACAAGCCTCTACACACTCTGCATGTTCACAGATACGACAATTAGCGGAAAAGGAGAGAGGACCTCGCATCTGGACTTCTATTTTTGCATTTACCTTTGGCTTTTCGGAAAAAGCGACAAAGATATTCTTTGACTTGGAGTGTTCAACAATACACGCAACCTCACAGAGGTGGCACGCCACACAGTATTCTTCTCTTGGATAAACTCGTTTCACAGTACCCTCCTCGATTACATACCAATACCGGCCATTTTAAGACCGAGAACTTCCATTTCTTCTTTGGTCATACCAACGGCTCGGAGTCTTTCTCTGTTACCACGGAGACTCTCAATAGCGTTGAGTCCCATACTTCCCAGCACTTCTTTCATTTCGATTTGCCATGCACGTAGCATGTTGGACACCCTTTCGGTAGCAATTTCGGGATTCTGGCGTTTTGCAAGATAGGGGTCGTTTGTGGTGATACCCCATGCGCAGCGTCCTGTATGGCACTGCTGACACATGGTACATCCCACCGCGATGAGTGCAGCCGTTGCCACATAGACAGCATCAGCCCCTAAAGCGATGGCCTTGAGGGCATCGGCAGCACTTCTGATACCGCCTGCAGCAACAAGCCCCACATTTTCACGAATACCTTCCTGGCGTAAGCGTTCGTCAACTACTGCAATAGCAAGTTCAATGGGAATACCTGTATGCTCTCGTACGATAGTTGGTGTGGCACCAGTACCGCCGCGGAAACCATCGACCACGATAACATCAGCTCCAGCTCGTGCAATACCCGAAGCGATAGCTGCAATATTATGAACGGCTGCCACCTTCACGCTAACGGGCTTTTCGTAGCGGGTTGCCTCTTTCAGGGCATAGATGAGTTGGCGGAGATCCTCAATCGAGTAGATGTCATGGTGAGGAGCGGGAGAAATAGCATCACTTCCCACTGGGATCATACGTGTTTTTGATATTTCTTCAAGCACCTTTTCACCGGGGAGATGTCCCCCAATACCGGGCTTTGCACCCTGTCCGATCTTGATTTCAATGGCACCGCCGGCTTTGAGGTACTCCTCATGTACACCAAAACGCCCAGAAGCCACCTGAACAATGGTATTTGGACCGTACTTATAAAGGCTTCGATGAAGACCACCTTCTCCTGTGCTCCAGTAGGTTCCATAAGCTTGTGCCGTTGCGGCAAGAGCCTTTTGGACATTGAGGTTGATAGAACCAAAGGACATTGGTCCAAAGATGATGGGGATATCCAGCTTCATAAGGGGAGAGAGTTGTGTGGATAGTTCTACCTTGGAGGCATCTTTGCTTACGGGTACTTCTCGTCCACGGTTCCCCATGTAGGTGCGAAGCTCCATTGGTTCGCGCAAGGGGTCGATGGAAGGGTTTGTCACCTGACAAGCATCAAAAAGCATTCTGTCAAAGTAGGTAGGTTGGGTTTGCATGTCATTACCCATACCTGTGAGGCCAATAGCACCCGTTTCCGCATTGAGATAGATATTACGGATCTCTCGTTTTGACCAGTAACCATGGGGACGGAAGGCGCTTGGATTGAGCTGAATGGAGATAGCATCTGTTGGACAGAAAGCCTCACATCGATGACACCCCACACATTTGCTGTGAATAGAGTCAATGATTTTTCTATCGGGATCCCAGAAATTTGCCTCAAAGGAACACTGGGTTACACATGCCTGACACTGAATACAACGATCTTGATCACGCACAACACGAAAGTCGTAAAAATTGGTAACAATTGGTTGATAGAGCATTGTTTTTCCCTCCTTACTTTAGCGATCTCGCACGGAGCGAATCGTCGGATAACCATTATCTTCATACGAAGAAGGCACGAGTTGTTTGCGGTTTGTGAGCGTATGCCAGCCGGGGACGTAATGTTTTCCGTAGGGACGCTTGCTCACAGGAATCAGTTTGGTAAAGGGTGCTTTCATAATATCATGGATATCATACTGAAACTCTTTACAAAAGTTCTCCAGAAGAGGCTTAATAAGCTTGATATCTTCTTCGTCGAGTTCGAAGGGCTTGGCTTCCTTCCCAAGGGTAGAGGGGTCGATCTTTCCACGAATGTAGATTCTCCCACCGTGCATACCGGTTGAGAGGTAATCACCAGCGAGGGGTTGTCCCTTTTCTGCGGTGAGACCAAGGAGAATGAGAATTCCTCCCGCCATATATTCCCCGAAGAAATCTCCAGCACATCCACCGATAACAGCCTTGGGGATGAAATCCATGTATTCTTTCATATGAATTCCAACACGGTAACCAACATCGCCTTTGATGTAGACTTCTCCACCACGCATTCCATAGAAGAGAACATCGCCGGCATCCCCGTGGATGAAGATCTTTCCAGCGTTCATGGTGTTGCCTACACCATCCTGAGCATTGCCATACACTTTTATCTGAGGACCATTCATGAAGGCAGCGAGGTCGTTTCCCGGCGTTCCAAATATTTCGATGAGAACATCCTCCCCTCGAAGCCCATCGCCAATAAAGCGTTGGCCGAGAACATTTTTGAGTTGAATGTGCTTTTCCCCTGCCTGAATAGCCTCATATACCATGACATTCATCTGTTTGTAGTGAAGATTGGTTGCGTCGATCACCTTCATACATACACTCCTTACTCTTCATAACCTTTGAGGAAGGCAAACACCGGTTCTCCTGCCCTTGGGTGCCATACACGATCAAGAGAGGGTTCAATGAGACGGATAGCAGATTCCTCACTGGAAACATACACCGAATCACCTTTGTACCCAACCACCATGGGACGAAGCTTGCCACGGTCAGCAATAGCCATGAATCCACCCTCAAACCCGATAATGAAGGCAAATGGTCCATTGAAGAGAAGTCCACCATACGAAGCACGAAGTCTTGTGTGGAGGTCTCGTTCTTCTGGTGAGAGCTTGTCAATATCCTTCCAGAAACGGGAGGCGAATACCGCAGCAACAGCCTTCCAGGGGAGTTTATGACGACGACGGAGGAGATCCACGCCATACGCCACTACCTCGGTATCCGTTCTCATCGAACATTCATAGCCAAAGCTCTCCAAATATCGTCGGTTGATACCATAGGAAGAAATCTCCCCATTGTGCACCACTGAGTAGTTCAGCATGGTGAAGGGATGTGCTCCTCCCCACCATCCAGGGGTATTGGTGGGAAACCGGCTATGAGCAATCCAGGTGTGAGCCTTGTACTCATCAAGGCGGAAGAAGTCCCCAATATCATGAGCTTCACCAACACCCTTGAAAGCCCCCATGTTCTTTCCACTGGAGAGAACAAAAGCCCCATCGATGTGCTTGTTGATGAAGATCACTTTTTCGCGAACATAGTCATCTGGTTCCTGAAACTGAAGGTAGGTTTCGGGGATTTTACAGAAATAGCGGTAGAACAAAGGGGGATTTTTAATAAGCTTGTTGGGGCGTGTAGGGATCTGCTCCTCAAGATCGATAGCAAACGAAGATTTGATGAACACTTCGGTGTTCTTGCGTGCATCATCATTGTCATACATCATGTGGAGGGCATAATGATCCTTGTAGGATTCATAGAGCCCATAGACGGCAAATCCCCCACCAAGACCATTGCCTCGTTCCCTCATGTGTTCAATAGCCTTGATGATGTTATTGCCATCCTCTTTTCGCCCATCGCGGTGGATAAACCCGATGAGCCCACAACCTGATGTATCCTTTTCACCGTAGGGAATAACATCCTCATAGGTATAGGGCATATATATCTCCTTTATTTAAAAATGAAAGGAACTATATTTTAAGGTCAAAAAGAAAATATTGCAATTTTTTCTCGTTTCTCTTAAAAGAAACTATGTTTTTTTGAAAAAGAGGGCGATGATTTCGCATCTCAAGAGCGGGGGATTAGTTGCTATTACCTTGTCTCAGTTTGCTTCAAAATTTGGGAAAGTCGAGCTGAAACAAGGGAAGAGTAGGGATGCTTGAGAAGAAGCAATTGGCAATTTTGTTTACCTCCCCTCTCTGGGATAGTTCCAGAGAGGGGAATGTTTAGTCAAGGAGATGCTCATCCCAGAGTTCATTGAGTCGGGATGGATAGAGTTCAAGAACCTTTTGGTAGAGCTTTTCCATGCGGTTGACATGGTTCTCTGCACTGAATTTCTGAGAAATGCGAAGAGCTTCTTGTGAGAAGCTATGGAGTTTGGCGTCGTCGTTAATTAGCTTTTCGATGAGCTCGGTCATTTCTTCGTCGCTGTTAGCGAGGTAGCCATTTTTGCCTTCTTCGATGAGGTCGAGATAGCTATCGTCCCTGCGAGCAAGAGAAGGTACGCCGCAGATGGCAGCCTCAATGAGGGTCATAGGGTGCACCTCGGAGAGGGATGCAGTGACAAAGAGATTGGAAAGAGAATATAGGCGATAGACTTCCTTCCAATCCACGAAACCGGTGAATACGGTTTGGTTAGCGAGCCCTGTTTCAATAGCCTGTTTTTGGAGGCTTTCATGGGCGGGGCCATCGCCGACAAAGAGCATTTTGACATGTTTGTGTTTTTTCATCACCGGTGAGACGATGTTGTAGAGCTCGGCAACACGTTTTTCGGGACCAATTCTCCCAACGAAGATGAGGATCTTGTCCTCAGGGGTAAGATTATACCGAGCGCGGAGTTCGCGGAGTTCTTCCTTGGTCATAGGTTGCTGTTTGAATTTTGTCATGTCGATGCCGTTGGGAATAATCTGAACGGGTATCTCGGGAACAACGAGATTGTCGTATTTTTTGGCTTTGAGGGATGGGGCAACAATGACACTCGTGCCTTTCATATAGTAGCGGAAGTATGCCCTCCAAAGGGGTTTGATGCCAAGGAGAGGGGAATAGTTGTGATACATCTCCCACATAGTGTGGGTTGTCGAAATGCGTGGTATGTTGAGTTTTTTTGCGGCCTTCTTGGCGGCAAGCCCGATGGGAAATTCTGTGTGCGAGTGGATAAGTTCAACATTGTGGGCTTTGAGGAACTCGAGCACCTTTTTGTGGTTGACGAGGGCAGCACCGAATCCTTGTTTGGAACCAAAGTCGAGCTCAATCTGGGGAATGAGAAGTACGTCGGGGTCTGTGTTGTTGTATCCTTTGACGAGAACGGATACGATGCAAACGTGGTGACCCTTTTTTTCGAGGCCTTCTTTGAGTTGGAGTGCAGAAGTAATCACCCCGTTCTTCATAGGAGTAAAACAGTCGAGAAAAAGTGCTATATTCATATATACCTCCTCTGATAGCTTTTCATCATACAGAGAAACAGGGGAAAATGCAAGTTTGAGAAAAATTTTTTTGGAAAACACTTGACAAACGCCAAAAAAATGTGTATACTATAGGTGTATTAGTATAATAGAACACTAAAAAGGAGGGTCTATGAAGTCTCGTCGTTGGCCATGGGTGCTCTCTGCTTTTGTGGTAGTTTTTCTCTTGGGTTTGTCGTGTGGGCATTTGTTTTCACAGAATATTTCTTATCAAACAAAGAACGATGTCGTTGAAAACACGCCCAATTTTTCGAGTGTGCTTGCTCTTCAAGATGTGCTTCGCAATATAGCCAAGAGTGTTATGCCTGCGGTGGTGAGTATTACTGTTGAAAGCGAGCAGGTAATTCCCAATCCTTATGCAGACTTTTTTAACGATCCGTTTTTCCGTCGTTTTTTTGGCTATGAAGAACAGCCTCGAGAATTTCGAAGGAAATTGCAGGGAGCTGGATCGGGGTTTATTGTAAGTAAGGATGGGTACATTTTTAGTAACTACCATGTTATAAAGGGTGCCCAAAAGATTATAGTTATTCTTTCGGATAATCGTCAGTTTGAGGCAAAGGTTGTAGGATACGATGAGGAACTGGATTTTGCTGTTTTGAAGATCAATGCCAATAATCTCCCTGTTGTAGCCATAGGGGATTCGGATACGGTGCAGGTGGGAGATTTTGCCATCGCTATAGGGAATCCCTTTGGTCTCTCGGGGACCTATACGTTTGGTGTGGTGAGTGCTATTGCTCGCCAGGGAATGACGGGATTTCAGAAGTTCATTCAGACGGATACAGCAGTGAATCCTGGAAACTCTGGAGGTCCACTCATCAATATTCGTGGTCAGGTTGTTGGTATCAACACGGCTATTCGTTCGAAAACGGGTGCCTATGAGGGGATTAGTTTTGCTATACCCATCAATACGGCAATTAATTCGGCAAGTCAGATTCTCAACAAGGGATCTGTTGAAAGAGGATATCTTGGTGTCTCTCTGGGAGAGATTGATGCAACAACACGGAAAATGCTTGGTATTGAGAATGGCGTGTTGATTGCGCGTGTAGAAAAGGATTCTCCTGCAGAAAAGGCTGGTATCAAGCCAAGGGATATTATTTTGAAGGTAAATGGTAAGGTGGTAAAGAAACCTGAGGATGTTCAGTTTCTCATAGGGTCAAGTGCTCCGGGTTCTTCAGTGACGCTTGAGATTCTTCGCGATGGGAAAAAGATTTCTGTATCGGCTACGCTTGTAAAACGACCCTCTGGTGGTGTGGCTCAGGCTAAGCCTGGTGAGAAAGAGGAAAGCTCTTCTGCTGGGAGTGTGGAATTTCTTGGAGGAACATTTGTGAGTGCCACATCTTCTCAGTTGCAGGCAAATGGTGCGGATTATGGTGTACTTGTGCAGAGTCTTTCGGATGAGAGTCCTCTTGCAGAGATTCTTGAACCTGGTGTGATTGTGATGGCTATTAACAACGAACCTATAAAGAACCTCGAAGATTTTAAGTCCTTTGTGAAGAAACATGGCAAGGAGAAGTCGTTTCTCTTCGTGATTGCTTCACGAGGGTATGTGTACTATCGAGGGATTGAACGATAACACCCCCCAACCCTTTTATAAACCTCCTTAGGCGTCGCCGGGCTACGCCCGGGGCGCGTCTTCATACTCTTTCCTCATATGAAAAGAGCTCCCTTCAAAGGGAGCTCTTTTTTTGTCCAGAAGGGGAAAGAAAAAAGGATCAGAGGTTTTGAGAACTTTCGTAGGCTTCTTTGTATTGGGGGTTTTTCTCAAGAAAGTCTTGAATTTTTTGGTAGTGGTCGAAACTGTACTGGTTGTAGATGTCTTCCGAGATACCAAGACTTTGGAAGAATTCTTCGCGCTTTTTCTGGAGGTAGAGGTAGGCTTCTTCGTCAGATGTGTTTTCGTTGGTGTTGGTGTTTTCAGCCAGCCATTTTTTCTGCTCATAGTTGAGGAGAATGGTTACCTGCCAGAAAATCTCAGGTGAGTTGAGGACAATCTTGTCTCCTGGTCGAATGGTAATAAAATCAGGAATTTTTACCTCTTCCTGTGGGGTAGTTGAAGTTTGGATCTCGTCTTTTTTGTTTTTCTGTGGGGCACAGGCGCTAATAAGGGCAAGAATGAGGAAAAAGAAGATTGATTTTTTCATACTTAACCTCCTTTTGATTATTGTATCACAGGCTGAGGGAAAATGCAACTTTTGAGGGTCCAGGCGGTAAAAGTGGGGTGCTTCGGAAGATTTCTTGAAAAAATTTTTCTTTTTTATTTCTTTTTTATCCAATGAGATGGAATTTTTTGTTCTAATTTCTTAATTTTTTTATTCTGAAAAATAAACAAAAAAATACAAATAAAACAATTTTTCCCCTATATAAATAGAGAGAAAAACAAAATAAGGAGGATTGTTATGGTGATTCAGTTGCAGAGTATGTCGCTTCTGGGGCTGGAAGCGGTCCCTATTCATATTGAAGTTGATGTGCAGCCCAAGGTGAAGGAGTTTGAGATTGTAGGATTGGCGGGGCAGGCTGTGAAGGAGTCAACTCGTCGTATTGAGGTGGCTCTTCAGAATTCTGGGTTTCATTTCCCTGGGCAGCGGATTATTGTGAATCTTGCCCCTGCTGGCATCAAGAAGATGGGAACACTTTTTGATCTTGCTATTGCTTTGGGAATTCTTCTCGTGGAGAAGCCTCCCGAAGATATTCTCTCGCTTGTGATTGTAGGGGAGTTGGCTTTGGATGGGAGTCTTCGCCCTGTTCCGGGGGCATTGCCCATAGCTTTCAAAGCGAGAGAGATGGGCTATAAGAAGATTCTCTGTCCGGCTGGGAATGTGAGGGAGATGAGGACGGTTCAGGGAGTGGAGATTGTTGGGTTGAAAACGCTTCGTCAGGCGTATGAATGTTTGATGGGGAATGAAGAGGGGAGAGTGAAGGAGGAGGAAGTGGAAAGGGAGGAGTCTTCTCCTCGGGTGGAGGTGGATATGCAGCATATCCGGGGGCAGATTGTGGCTAAGCGGGCGCTTGAGATTGCAGCGGCAGGAGGGCATCATGCTCTTATGGTTGGACCTCCCGGAACGGGGAAAACAATGCTTGCTCGTGCTCTCGCGGGCATTCTTCCACCGATGAGTTATGAGGAGGCTGTGGAAACCAGCATGGTGTACAGTGTGGCTGGGCTTTTGGACGAAAAGAATCCGCTTCTTTTGCATCGTCCCTTTCGTTCACCGCATCATACAGCATCGGATGTTTCAATAACCGGTGGAGGGAATCGTTGGATTAGACCAGGGGAGGTGAGCCTTGCTCACCATGGGGTACTTTTTTTGGATGAGTTGCAGCTTTTCCGTGCGAATGTGCTTCAGGCTCTCAGACAACCCATGGAGGAAAAGAGGATCACCATTTCTCGGGCTGAGGGTTCGGTGGTTTTTCCGGCAAACTTTATGCTTGTGGCGGCGATGAATCCCTCGCGTACGAATGCGGATATTGACTCTTGGAATGTGAAGGAGATGCAGGCTCTTCTTCAGAAACTCTCAGGGCCTTTTCTGGATCGTATTGATCTCCAGATTCAGGTTTCTCGTCCACCTGTTCAAGAGATTCAGTCGCGGGTTTTGCGTCCTTCTTCGGAGGAGATTCGGAGAAGGGTGTGTGCTGCTCGTGAACGACAACGGATGCGGTTTCAGGAACTGGGAATATACCACAACAGTCAGATGACCCATCCGATGATAGAGCGGTTTTGTGCTCTTTCTCCATCAACGGAGCGCTTTCTTGCCATGGTGGTGGAGAAGTTCATGCTGAGTGTTCGTGTGTATGATCGTATTCTCAAGGTGGCACGGACGATTGCTGATCTGGATGAAAGTGAGGATATCAAGGAGAATCATATTGCCGAGGCGCTTCAGTACCGTGTATTGGATCGGCTTTGGGTGGTATAGTTATTGACTCGCGTTGTGGAGGCAGAGAAGGAGAGCCTCTATTCCTTCTTTCATAACATGAAGAGGGGTGAGGAGACTGACAATGATGTGCCCTTCTTGGGGAAAATCAAAAAAGTAACCGGGAAAGATTTTGACACCAAAGGAACGAAGGAGGGTAATGATGAGTTGTTCTTCGGGAAGAAGACGCGGGATTTCGATGACGGCTGTCCATCCGCCATGAAGGGTTTGGAGGCGACAGGGTGTGTTGTGGAGAAGGTTGGTGAGAAGGGCTATGTTCTCTTGAAGTCGGTTGCTGACGATGGTTTGCATCTCTGGTTTGATTTTCCACCAACTGGGAAGGGCGAGCTGGATGGGTATTGATGGGGAGAGGTAGGTATCACCGATGAGTTCGAGGGCATGAAGGATGGTTGGTTTGATGCTCGGTGGAGCGGAAACGATGATCCATGAGAGTTTCATTTGGGGAAGGAGAAGAGATTTGGAGAGTCCTCCGAGGATGAAGGTAGGCACATAGGTGTGTCCAAGAAGGGATGAGGGAACATCAGCAGGGCGGTTGGTCCAGTAGTCGGAGAATACCTCGTCGACAATGAGGGCGAGATCGTGGCTTTGAGCGATTTCCTCGAGTTGGGTTATCTCTTTTTCACGAATGCCGTGTCCTGTAGGGTTATTGGGGTGAATGAGAACGATGGCGCGCGTCTTAGGGGAGAGGGAGGATACGATGGAGTCAAAATCGATTTCGTAGCCCCTCCCGTGAATATACTCGCTGGTGTAGGGGATGGTTTTGACCACTTCAAGTTTGGCAAGGTATTCAAAAAGAGGGTAGCCGGGTATGGGTACGAGTACTTCATCGCCAGGGTTGCAGAGGAGTTTAAACAGAAAGGCATACGCTTCGCTTGTGCTTGCCGTGAGGATGATATCTTCGGGTGAAAGGTGAGGAGAGATTGCTTTGGAAAGAAATGCTCGTGTTGAGGCAAGCCCTTTGGGATGGGGTTCATAGACGAGAGAGTTGGCATTAACAAGGGAGGAGAGGAGGTTTTCTCTCCATGGGGAGAGATCAAATACCTGCGTAGGATTGGAGATAGTGAGGTCGTATTGGACGTTTGTTTCTTGAAGAATGCTTGCCCAGGTGTTTTCAGGAGTGAGCCAATCAAGTCGATGGGAGAATATCATACTTGAAGAAAACGGGAAAACATTTCCCGCTTGAAATCGGTGTCCTTGCTCCAGTTCTCAAAGTAGGTCATGCCAAAAACAGCAGGGGCTATTGAATAGAGTTCCTTCCAAATATGCAGGAGAAGCTCTCGTATCTCCCACTGGGCATGGATACTTACCCGCATGTCGATAATGTGGAGCCATTCGCGAAAATTTGCACTCATGGTGAGTGTGGTAGCGGTGGCATTTGGGAGAAGAAAACGAGCGTCTTCGCGTTTTATCCCCATGGAAATGAGCTGTTCATAAGCCTCTCCTAGTGATGCCATCGTCGCTTGATAGAGTTCGAGTGCCTTTTCATTGGCAGCAATTTCAGGGGGAATGATGTAATCAAAGTCTTTTTCTTCAACATAACGTTGGGATTGCTGAGAGAAGCTTGCCAAGCGGTGTCGGACAAGTTGATGGCTACAGGCTCGGCTGATGCCCTCGATGGTAAAGGTCGCCATAGCGTGTTCAAAGACGGAAAGATGCCCATTCTTGAGGAGAGCAGGGAGAAGCGTTTGGTGAGAGGATGGCGTCATCTTGTCATGGGAACGATAACACACGCGGGCACTGTACTCAATGAGCTTTTCTGGCTCAGGGGTGTAGGCAGAAAGAATTACTCTCATACGGCTTCCTTTTCGTTGGATTGTTCAACGTTTGAAAGATTGTTCATCATTATAAGAAGAACTCCATCTTCTTGCAATTTTTTTCAGTGGATAAAACCTTCCTGTTTTCCCCAAAAACCTTCCTTTTTCGCTTTCTTTGCCCAGAGCGGTAGAAAGCTTGCAACTGGCAGGTTCGTCCTTCAACATTTCAGCCGAAGGGTTTTCAAATTTGCAATCACAGGGGGGTTAAAAAAGTTTGCGTTCTTTTTGGGTGGAGAGGAGGTATTTGTATACCGTGTCTCCCAGCCCGATACCTCCATTGTGGGAGAGTTTTCGTGCGTATTCTTCATAGAGCATGTCTTCAAAGATATCTTGACGCAGACCTCCGTTGAGGAAATCGCTTTTGGGGACGGTACGTCGCATGGACTTGAAAAGTTCGTTGATGAAAAGAGACTCAAACTCGGCAGCGACTTCTCGCATTTTCTTTTCATCAGCATGGGCAGCTTTTGCTTTGAGGGTGTTGAGATCGGAGAGCTCTCTCTCGGCACTTACCTGGAATACCCGTTCACTTCCTGAAATGGTCATAGGATCCTCCCTTTCATTTAAAGTATCGGCAGAGAATCCAAAACCTCAAGCAAAAAAGAAAAAGCCCACCCCAAAAGGGTGGGCTTTGGTTTTTTCTTTTAGTAGATGGCTATCTCGGTTTCTCTGTCGAAGAGGTGGGAACGTGAAAGATCAAAGATAACCTCGCGATTGTTATCGCCCATGTGAACATTGACCTGGGGATCATACTTGGCGATGAACGAGTATCCGCCGTTGGTAGCAAAGTAAACAAATTCCTCTGCACCAAGTCTTTCCACGATTTCTACATTGGCAATAGCTGTGTTCGAATCAATAGAACCTTGGTACATGCTTCGATCGTAGATGTCCTCAGGACGGATGCCGAAGGTTACTTCACGCCCTACATAGGGACGAACTTTGTCAACAAACTGGGTAGGAATCTTGAGCTGGAATTCGTTGAAATCGAGCCAGAGAGCCCCGTTGGAGTCTTTTACAGTACAATCGAGGAAGTTCATAGGGGGGCTCCCGATAAACCCAGCCACAAACTTGTTGACAGGGTTGTTGTACACTTCAAGGGGTGTTCCGATCTGCTGAACCAGTTTGTTGTTCATGACCACGATCTTGTCACCCATGGTCATAGCTTCAATCTGGTCGTGGGTCACATAGACAGAAGTGGTTTTCATACGAGCGTGAATTTTGATGAGCTCTGCTCTCATTTGCACACGGAGTTTTGCATCAAGGTTGGAGAGAGGCTCGTCAAAGAGGTAAACCTTTGGTTTGCGAACGATGGCTCGTCCGATAGCCACACGCTGACGCTGTCCACCCGAGAGGGCTTTGGGCTTTCGGTTGAGGTATTCTGTGAGACCCAGAATCTGTGCTGCTTCATTGACGCGTTTCTTGATCTCTTCGGGTGGGAAATGGCGGAGCTTGAGACCAAATGCCATGTTCTCAGCTACGGACATGTGAGGATACAGAGCGTAGTTCTGGAACACCATGGCAATGTCGCGGTCTTTGGGAGGCTTGTTGTTGACCACAACATTGTCAATAATAATTTCACCCGTGGTAATTTCCTCGAGTCCTGCGATCATACGCAGTGTCGTGGTCTTACCACACCCTGAGGGTCCAACCAGTACGACAAACTCTTTGTCGTTGATTTCCAGGTTTACATCCTGAACGGCAGTAACACCGCCTTCGTAAACCTTGGACACGTTTCTTAATACAACGTGTGCCATATCTATCCTCCATAGATTTTATTTTTCCTTTTCATGCTTTCTTATTGTAAGACAAAAAAAAATTAGGTCAAGTATTTTTGGGGGTGAAATAAAAAATTTTTCCTGAAAGAGGGCTCTTGCCATTTTTTGAAATCGTGCTATAATGAAGGAAACTAATAAGGAGGGATATATGAAGCTTTTGGCTGGGTTTGAGCCTTTTTCTTTTTATGGGAAGCGAGATGAGGGGGTTTTGTTAATTCATGGGTTTACAGGGAGTACGACAAGTATTCGTGAGTGGGGGGAGGTGCTTTTTCAGGCAGGCTATCATGTTGAGGCACCACGGCTCTCTGGGCATGGGACACGCTGGCAGGATGTGAATCGGTTTCGGGCGGAGGATTGGCTCTTGGATGTGGAGGATGCCTATATTGTCCTCTCCTCTCGTGTCAAGACCGTTTTTGTGGCGGGGCTTTCCATGGGAGGGCTTCTCGCTCTTGCTATGGCAGAGAAGCATCCTGAGATTCGGGCTATTATGCTGGTGAATCATGCCCTTGAGTTTTTTCCCAATCCGTTGTTGCCATTTGTGGGATTTCTTCGGTTCATGCTGCCGAGTGTTCCTGCAATTTCTTCGGATATCAAAAATCCTGCGGTGAGAGAGACAGCCTATGATCGGACGCCTGTGAATGGGGTTTATGAAGTTTTGAGGCTTCAGAAGATGGTGCGTTCACAACTTTCGTCGATTGTGCAACCGATGATTATTTTTAAGTCTCGGGAGGATCATGTTCTTCCTGTGAGTAATGTGGAAGCAACGATTTCGGCAGTTCGTTCTGAGATAAAGGAGGTTGTCTGGCTTGAGAATTCCTATCATGTTGCCACACAGGACTTTGACAAGACGATTATCTTTGAGAAGTCTTTGGCCTTTCTCGATAAAGTGAGGAGGTGATCTATGGAGGGCTATGTAGGGGCTCTTGATCAGGGAACGACCAGTACGCGTTTTGTGGTTTTTGATCGTGAGGGGAATATTGTTTCTGTGGCTCAGAAGGAGCATCGTCAGATCTATCCCCAACCGGGGTATGTGGAGCATGATCCAGAGGAGATTTATCAACGCAGTGTTGAGGTAATGCGGGAGGCTCTTCAGAAGGCATCACTTGTACCCTCGCAGATTCTGGCTATTGGGATAACCAACCAGAGAGAAACGACTGTTGTCTGGAATAAGAATACGGGGAAGCCATACGCCAATGCGATCGTATGGCAGGATCTGCGTACGGCCAAGATATGCGATGAGCTTGCCGAGGGAGACATTTATCGGTTTCAAAACAAGACAGGGCTTCCTCTCGCTACCTATTTTTCAGGTCCAAAGCTTCGCTGGTTGGTGGAGAATGTGCCGGAGATAGCAGAGGGGATGAAGCAGGGGGTGGCTGCCTTTGGAACCATTGATAGTTGGCTGGTGTATCGGTTGACAGGTCGACATGTGACGGATGTGACAAATGCGAGTAGAACGTTTTTGTTTAATATTTCTACTTTGCGATGGGATGATGAACTTTGTGAGCGAATGGGGGTTTCTGCCTCTCTTCTTCCTGAGGTGGTTGATTCTTCTCATAGTACAGCGTATGGAAAGATGAAGACAGAGGTGTTGGGGTATCCTATTCCCATTATGGCAGTGCTGGGGGATCAGCAGGCGGCACTCTTTGGACAAACCTGTTTTGAGGTGGGTGAGGCTAAGAATACCTATGGGACAGGGTGTTTTCTCCTCGTGAATATCGGAGAGAAGCCCCTCTTTTCTTCTCGCGGTCTCCTTACTACGGTAGGCTACCGTGTTGCAGGGGAGAAGGCTGTCTATGCCATGGAGGGTTCGGTTGCCATAGCAGGGGCATTGATTCAGTGGGCACGGGACAAGCTGGGACTCATTGAAAAAGCCCCACAGATAGATGAGTTGGCTCGACAGGTGGAGGATAGTGGTGGGATTTATATTGTGCCAGCCTTTTCTGGGTTGTTTGCCCCTTATTGGCGAAGTGATGCTCGGGGAATTGTGATTGGGCTCACTCATTATACGAATCGTTATCATCTTGCACGGGCTATTCTGGAGGCAACAGCCTATCAGACGAGAGATATTTTTGAGGTTATGACCGATGAGGCGCATATTGCCCTGAAGGAGCTTCGCGTTGATGGTGGCATGGTGGTGAGTGAACCTTTGATGCAGTTTCAGAGTGATATTCTGGGGCTGGATGTGGTGAGACCACGCCTCACGGAAACGACGGCACTTGGTGCTGCCTATGCTGCGGGGCTTGCACTGGGCTACTGGAAGGATAAGGCAGAGCTTTGTGAGCACTGGAAGGTTGATAAACGGTGGACTCCGATGTTTTCTCATGAGAGGCGAGAGGCTCTCTACCATGGTTGGAAGAGGGCGGTCGAACGTACCTTCGGATGGGTGGAATCATGATGTACGATTTTCTTATTATTGGGAGTGGGATTATTGGTTCTCTTTTGGGGAAAGAACTGATGCGTTTTCGTTGTCGGGTGCTGATGATAGAGCAGCACGCTGATGTTGGCATGGGAACAAGTGCGGCAAATTCAGCTATTGTGCATGCGGGGTACGATCCTACGCCGGGCACTCTTAAGGCTCGACTCAATCCGAGGGGGAACATGCTTTGGGATCATCTTGCTGCGGAGTTGTTTATTCCCTTTCGGAGGACAGGAAGCTATGTGGTGGCTGTCGAGGAGGATGAGCTGAAAACGCTTGAGAAGCTTCGTGAGCAAGGAGAGCGTAATGGTGTGCCGGGTCTTCGGCTTCTTTCAGCAGATGAAACGCGGGAACGTATTCCGGGGATTACATTTGATGCGAAGGGTTCGCTTTTTGCTCCCACTGCGGGGATTATCGATCCCTTTCAGGCAAATTTTTTCATCTGTGAGAATGCTGTGGTGAATGGCATGGAGCTTCGGTTGGAGACGCGTTTTGAGGATTTTTTATGGGAGAGGGACAGGATTGTAGGGGTGAAAACCAATCGAGGAAACTTTTTTTCACGGTGGGTTATTAATGCAGCGGGGATTTATGCGGATGAGGTGATGCACAAGGCGGGACTTCATGCGGATTATACTATTCGGCCACGGAGGGGGCAGTATCTTGTGTTGGATCGCAATAGTTTCTTCTGGGACAAGGTGGTTTTCCCCTGCCCAACGGAAAAGGGGAAAGGGATTCTTGTTACTACGACCCTCCATGGGAATACACTCATAGGGCCTAATGCTGAGGATGTGGAGAAGAAAACAGATGTGTTTACCACAGCGGAAGGTTTGAAGGAGGTAGTAGAAGGAGGAAAACGGCTTGTGCCGGGATGGGATGTGAAGCAGAGTATTGCACAGTATGCCGGGCTGCGTGCTACTCTTTTTCCAACGAAGGATTTTCTCATTGAGGTGGGAGAGGTGCAGGGTTTTGTGAATATTTGTGGGATTGATTCCCCTGGGTATGCGTCGGCTCCGGCTATTGTTGAGTATGTGATTGAAAGGCTCAGAGAAAAGGGGGAAAATTTTGTTCCCAATCCTCACTACAATCCTATTCGAGAACCACGAAGGCTTTTGAAACAGCTTTCACCAGAGGAGCGTCATCGATTGGTAGCAAAGAATCCAGCGTATGGTCGTATTGTGTGTCGTTGTGAGGAAATCACAGAGGGGGATATTCTTGCTGAGATTCACGGCCCTATTCCCGCTCGAACCTATGATGCCTTGAAGCGTCGTACTTGGTTGGGTACAGGTCGCTGTCAGGGGAGTTTTGATCTGGATCGTGTGATAACGATTCTTGCTCGAGAGCTTGGCACTTCTGTGCAGGATATTACCAAAAAGGGTGGAAAATCCCATTTTATCTTGGGTATGACGAGGAATGACGATGATTGATTTTGATGTTGTGGTCATCGGGGCAGGGCCTGCTGGTATGTCGGCGGCGATTGCAGCAAGCGATGAAAAGGTTTCGGTGCTTCTTCTTGATCGCAATACAGAGCTGGGTGGTATTCTTCCCCAATGTATTCATGCTGGGTTTGGAGCACGGCGTTTTAAAGAGGATCTTCCCGGTCCGCTCTATGCCCATCGGCTCATTGAAGAACTCAAGAAGAGGCCTGTAGAGGTTTGGCTTGATAGTTTTGTTCTGGATGTTTCTCCGTCTCGTAAGGTGACGGTGCTCTCGAAAAGGGGCTATGAAGAGATTCAGGCACGGAGTATTGTGCTTGCCATGGGGTGTCGGGAACGGACACGGGCGCAGTTGAAAATTCCCGGAACACATCCTGCGGGTGTGTATACCGCTGGTACGGTTCAACGGATGATCAATAGAGAGGGGTGGATGCCGGGGAAACGTTTTGTTATTCTGGGATCGGGGGATATTGGCATGATTATGGCTCGTCGTATTACCCTGGAAGGGGGTGAGGTGGTGCGGGTACTGGAGGCTCTTCCCTTTCTTACTGGGTTACGAAGAAACTATGTGCAGTGCCTTCAGGATTTTGGGATAGAGCTGTTTTTGAGTCGGACTATTACACGGATTGATGGCTATGAACGCGTCGAAGGGGTTGAGGTTGCCCCTGTGGATGAAAATCTCTGCCCTGACTTCTCACAGAAGGAGTATATTCCCTGTGATACGGTGGTGCTTTCGGTGGGGCTCATTCCGGAGAATGAACTCAGCCGTAAGATGGGTGTGGTGTTGGATCCTTTCACAGGGGGACCTGTGGTTGATCAGTACAGTCAAACATCGGTCTATGGCGTCTTTGCAGCGGGGAATGTTGTCCAGATTTACGATCTTGTGGATGATGTTTCTGATCATGGGGCTCTTGCAGGTCGTTATGCAGCTTGTTTTGCCCGAAGTCTTTTACAGTGGCAGACTCCATCCCTTGCTTTCTCATGGAAGGCTCCCCTGCGAAGTGTGGTTCCTCAGCGGATTTTACTTCAGGAGATGGAAGAAAATGGACTGGAAGTGTTCTGTCGTGTGAGTCGGCTTCTCGAACATGAATGCAGGCTTGTCCTTCGCAGTGATGAGACGGTATACTACGAAAAGAAACTCCCCTTTATGAGACCTGCTGAGATGGTTGCCTGTAGGTTGGACAAAGGAATACTTCAGCAATGGAAAACTCATCCTCCTCAGAGGCTTCAGTGGGAAGTGGTATGACAAAAAGCATTTATTGTCTTCGTTGCCCTCGAGGGTGTCTTCTTCAGGTGGAAGAAGAGGGAGAGCAGATTGTGGTGAGTGGAAATGCATGCAAGCTTGGAGAGGCTTTTGCCCTTCAAGAAATACGCTCTCCTCGCCGATTATTTACATCATCGCTATGTGTTCGCGGTGGCACTGTGCCGGTTGTGTCCGTTATGAGTAGTCAGCCTATTCTGCGGGATGATATTCCACGATGGGTGGAACTCTGTCGTACTCTTGAGGTGGAAGCCCCTGTAGTACCGGAGATGTGTGTGGCCAAAAATCCCTTTGGGGATGGGATTGATTTGATCACGACATGGTATGTGGAGAGAGACAATGATGCTGAGAATCAAGGGAGGTAGCTCATGCCATTAACGGTGGGAGAATGGCGAGATCTGGTGCGAGAGCGTCTTCAGCTGTCAAAGTTGTGGGCAGTAAAAGCGGATTTTTCTTCGGCTGTGTTGCCCACTCTTCGAGAATTGGCGAGTGGGAAAGAGGTTTTTGTTGACAGTTGTTCTCCTCTTCCCTATGAACCTTATTGTCCGTTTTTTTCTCTTCTTCGGCAACTTCAGAAAAAGCAAAATTATGATGTGGAGACTCTCCTTGATGAGAGTAATGTCTATACGCTTCATCGGGGGCTCTTTGAAGCCATGTACGAAGGAAAGCCGATTTATAGGGATATTCTTTTTCTGGAGGAGTTGAGTTTTGAAGAGATGGTATTGGAGGATGCTCTCAAGAAGCAGCTTGCCATTCTCTCTTCCCAGAGGGAGATAGTATGGGTGGTTACCGATGCCCAATTTCTGACCAAGAAGTCGATGCGAATTTTCCGTAGTCTTTTCGAAGAGAATACCCTACCGATTCAAGTCTTTCTCGTATGGGGTGATGCTACGCAGGAAGAGGATATTCTGGATTTTTGGGAATACCTTGTGCAGGAAGGTCTTGCCTACGAGGTTTCTGTCCCCCAAGGGCAGGAAGAAGTCCCCTCCGAGAAGAAAGCCCCGTCGGTGAGGGAGACTTTTGCTTCTGTGAGGATTCTGCTCCAGTTTTTGCACTTTGAAGAGGCTCTTCTTTTGTTGGACGATATTCAGTCAGAGGTGTTTCTCTCCGAAGATGAAATCATGCTTTGTTTTTTGAGGGGACTTGCCTACTACTATCGCCGAGAGTTTCAAAAGGCTATTGAAGAGTTTCACAATGGTTTGGAAAAGAGTTTTGATATTGGCAGTGAAGAACAGAGTCGGAATTTTCAGTTTTACCTTGGTCTGAGTTATTTTGCTCAGGGGGATGTGGAACAGGCATACAAGCACAGTTATGTCGTGTATCATCAGTACTATGTTTCAGACCGGTATGAAACCTTTGGATTTATCTTTTACTATATTCTCATTGCTCTTCAGTATCATGGTCATTGGACTTCTGAACTGGAGAATTTGGTGCAACAGGCGCTTGCCGAAGCTGAGCGGTGGAAGTTTTATAACATGAAGGCGTATATTCTCGGTGTCTATTTTATGGAAAATATTCAAACGGGTTTTGTGGAGGCGAAGAAGCAGTTTCTCTTTCAGTTGTGTGATGAGATGATTGCGTTGGGAGAGAAACTCCAGAATCAGGCAAGACTTGCCGCAGCCTATCACAACAAAGCCATGGTGCTCTCTCAGCTTGGACAGCATGAGGAGGCTCTTTCCTTTTATTTTAAGAGTCTTTCGCTTAAGGAGAGGTTTCAAAATCCCCTTGAATTAGCACAGATACGCAATGGTATAGCCTATGGGTATATTCTTGCTGAGCAGTACAATGAAGCGATGAGTTTTCTTCAGCAGAATATCAATAGTATGCGCATCATTGGTAATCCTATTGAGAATCTTCTCTCGTTGGTAAATGTGGCGACTGTTCTTTTTGGAAGTGCACAGTATGCTGAGGCAGTGGAAGTTTTGCAAACACTTGAGAAGATGAAGCGTATTGTGGGTATTCCCAATCTCCCCTATCATTCTTCTGTGGAGATAGGTTGCTATCTCGGTATTTCGTATGCGAAGCTTCATCAGAGTCTCAAGCTTCTTGGGATGTATGAGCGTCTAAAGTCTATGACGGAGCACCAGAATCTTTCAGCGTATGAGCAGCTTTTGTGGATACTCTTTCAGGCGTATTATCTACGAGAGGAGAATAAGCGGGATGAATTGCGATTGGTGTTGCAACAGTGGCTTTCTCTTCTCTCTGAATATCGACCGACGCTTCGGCTTCTCTGGCGCGAGGGAGCACAGCTGTTCTTTGATGTTTTCCCTGAGAAGAGTCCAGAAAGGGAGATGATGGCGAGGATTGTTCGGCAGCTTGTTGAGAGGGGTATTGTTTCTTCTGATATAATCACCGTGGTGGAAAACCCCTACCATAGTGAAACGGTCACTTTATTCTGGAGTAAGGATGAATGCCTCGCCATTGCCCACGAGTTTGCCGCCGTGCAGAAACTCGAGCAAAATCTCATGAGAATGCACTTCCTGAGGCAGGTGTACAGTATTATGGCGAACACATCGCTCTCGAGTCATCTTTTCCAGAAGATTCTCAAGGTGATTTCGAGTTATCTTCCCGTATCTTCTGCTTTTTTCCTTCTTGTGGAGGATTTTCACTGGCAGGTCATGGCTTCGGTGAATGATACCCATGTTTTTGATCCTGTGTTTGTTATTGAGAAGGTGTTTCGAGAGCTTTCTCCAGAGGAGAAAATAGTCAATCTCTCTCTTCGCCCCTATTGGGAGAATCTTCTGTCTTTTGAGGCTTTTCTCTATGTGGTGCCGCTTCGTCGTCGTTATACCTGGGAGGGGGCTCTTATTCTTCTCTGGAATAGGAGTTTTCCTATGACGCGGGATCATGAGGAGATTCTGGGGATGTTGGGAGAATACCTTGCCGTTCAGCTTTCGTACAAGCGAATACTTGACAATCTGAAGTTTTTGAATTATGATATAAACACGGGTTTTTACAAGGGTGAAGAGGTTGTTGAACAGTGTCGAAAGGAAAGTGCTCGCATAGAGCGCTATGGGAAGAAGCTCCGGAACTTTGCCCTTGTCTATGTGATGCTGGAGAATTTCTTCCACTTCCGTGAAAAATACGGTGATACGATAGCCAATCTTTTTCTCAAACGCTTTCGGCAGTATCTGGAGCGAAGTGTTCGGGAAGTGGATACCGTTGGTTATATGCCAGAGGGAGGGGTGGTGATTCTCTTGCCTGAGAGTCATGCTGAAAACGCTGAGCGTTTTGTGAAACGGTTGGAGGCTTTTTTTGTGGATCCCCTCAAGGATATGAAGGATGTGCAGAAACTTCTTCCTCAAGAGAAATCTCGGCAAGAGGTGAGGGTGAGTTGTCATGTGGGAATTGTAGACTATATGAGCTTTCCTGATGCGGCAGAGAATCTCGTGCATGTGGCAAAAGAAATGGCTCTTCGGGCACGAGCGAATGGTACTTTGAAAGAAGTTTATGTTGCCAAGCGCCCATAGCTCAGTTGGATAGAGCGTCGGCCTCCGGAGCCGAAGGCCAGAGGTTCGACTCCTCTTGGGCGCATACTCATCGGGCTCACATGTGAGCCCGATGTTTTTTATAAGCAATATGGTAAGAGAAATGGGAGAGAGTTTTTTCACGTAACCTTTCAAGAAATCCGATTGAAATGCCGATGGAAATAAGAGAAATCGAGCGGAAGGAGAACTTCATGGAAGGCTATAAAAGCTATAAAGAGGTCGATATTGAAACAGCGAGTGGCCTCAAACTTGTTGTTATGCTATATCAGGGAGCCATTCGTTTTCTTGGTATTGCGAAGGATGCTATCCGTGATCGTAAATTGGATGTAGCGCATAATAACCTTTTGAAGGCACAGGATATTGTGCTCGAGCTCATCAGTTCGTTGAATTTTGATGCGGGGGAAATAGCTCATAATCTCTACAGCCTCTATATGTATATGAACAGAAGGCTTATCGAGGCGAATGTGGCCAAGGATGTGACGATTATCGATGAGGTAATCAAGCTTATGACGACATTGAAAGAAGCTTGGGAGACACTACTCTCTCAGCAGCGAGATGAAACTCCTAACGATCAGAAGAATCTCAATCTTCTGGGTTAGGATAGGGGAGGTTGTGGTATGCCAGATGGAAGCCACGAGATTATTGATGATTTTGAACTTGACATGGATATTGAAACTATTACGCTGGATGATATTGATCTCAGAGAGTTTGAAGAGCCTCTTCCTGAAGAGTTCGGGCAGGGTCCCGGCTCGATGGAAGTGGAAAGCATTGGGAATATAGAAAATATCCAGATTAATACAGCCTCGTTTGGTGGTGGCATGGCAACTGGTGCTGGAGGCGAAGGTGCTGGTGGAGCTTCGGCGGGGCAACCTCTCTCTGGGAGTTTTTCTCTTGAACCAGAGAATATCACTCTTTCCGCCCCTTCTCTTACGATTCAGGCGGATAATCTTACCCTTACTTCTCCTCCATCGGCTCCAAGTGCATCAGCTCCAAGCGCTGCACCAGCAGATGCACCTTTTGTGGCAAAGGAAGAGGAAGCCATGCCAGAAATGCTTTCTTCTGGTGTTGAGGAGAAGCCTTCGATTGAGTCGCTCAATATCGATGAGCTTGAGTTTGGGACAGGGGCTTTGCCTGTTGGAGAGGCTGAATCATCACCAGAGTCGTTTGAGATTCCCACGATTGAAAAGGACGAGACGCTTCATCTTCTTTCTGAAGAAGAACCACCTCTTGTAGAGGAAGAACCTTCTCCTGCGGCTGAAAGCCCCTCAGAGGTTTCGTTGGAAGAGCCTGTGGTATCAGAAGCTCGTGCTTCCTTGGCAACAAAACCTTCGACGGTGGATGAAAACGAAGAGATGATCAGCATTACGGGGGACGAGCTTGATCGTTTTCTTTATGGGGATACCATTCAGGGTGTTGAGGTTGTTGAAGAGTCAGCAGAAGAAGAGATGACACCTCCCCCTGTGGAAGAAGTTTCTTCTGAGATGCTTGTAGAGCCTGCTGCTGTTGTTCCTGAAGCGGTTGTTCGGAGTACCAAAAATGCTGTGCCTCTTGAGGAAAACTTCGAGTTGATTGTCGAGGATAAAAATATTTCCGCACCAGAGACTATCTATACCTCTGAACCGACAGAGGTGCTGCGTGAGGGACCTTCTCTTCCTGAGCGAGACAAAGAGGTTCCTCTTCCTGACCTTGACACTCTTGATCGGGTTATGGCAGAACCCCTTGAGCAACTAAGTGGAGAGCAGCCTCCCATGGCTGAGAAAACCGTTGAACTGGAGGAAATTCCCTTGGAACCCATCTCTTTGGATGAGGAGATGACGCAACCTTTGCAAGAGGTGGGAGAAGAGACACCGACGATTGATTTTGTGGAAGCGGGTTCGGATGTGGTGGTGACAGAGGGAACTCCTCTCGTGGAGATTCCACCTCAAGAAGTTCCCCAGCAGGAAATTGGTGAAACGGGGGAATCCTTCAATTTTGATCTCTCTGCTATTCCCGATCTTCAACCGACGGTTGAGGATGAGAATGAACCCATAGCCCTCTCCCTTGAAGAACTGAACAATATCGAGGTGACGGAAACCCCTGTGACAGAACTGGAGACCGTTCCAGAGGAACATCTCCATGAGGTCGCTGTGAGTGCCACTTCTGGAGTCGAAGAGGTGGCTGAGCCCTTTGAACTACCTGTTGAGGAAGAGGTTCCACTTTCTCCAGAGAGCTTTCAGTCCATCATTGCAGAAGAAGAAAAGATAGATGAAATTAAGCAGCAAGATCTCAATCAGTTGATAGAGATAGCAGAGCCCGATCTGGAGGACAAAACCTCAGAAGCCTTTGAGGTTGAAGAAATGCCTGAGTCCGTGCCACCCCTTGAGGTTGGTGAAACGGTGGAGGTGTCGCTGGATGATCTGGGTGGGCAGGCTTCAGCAGAGTCGAGGGAGCCCGTGGTGAGCGAAGCCTACTTTGAAGAGGGCATTCCCGAAGTGGATCGTCGACAGATGATTGATAGCAATATTGATGCCCTCAGTGGGGAAACCAAAGAGGAACTGAGGAAGGTGATCCAGTATTTGGATAATCTTCTTGCCGATTTGCCAGAGGAAAAGATTAGAGAGTTTGCCCAGTCAGAGTACTACGATCTCTATACAAAAATTATGCAGAAACTTGGTTTGTAGGGGAGGGTATGGGTCTCAAGGATAAGGCTCGTTACTACAGGCTTACTCTTCACTCTCCAGCTTCGACACCCCAAAAAGAAAGCGGAGATTATGAAAAAAAGCTCCTCGAACTTCAGACAATCCTCGAAATAAACAAGGAGTTGGGGGCAACGCTTCAGAGTGAAGAACTCTTGCAGATTCTTTTGTTTACCCTGATGGGACAGTTCCAACTCTCACGTATTGCCATTTATCAGAAAGAAGATACATACTATGTTCTTGCCCAACAGCAGGGAATGGAGAGTATCCCCGCAAAGATTGGATTTGATATAGAGCAGTATTTTTCATCCTCTGTGGTAAAGGATTTTCGAGGGGAGGGGTTTGAGAACTTTTCTGATTCGCTGCTTCTTGTGCCCCTTGCCAGCAAGAATGGATGGACAGGGTTTCTTCTCCTTGGTCCCAAAGGGGAGGGAAGCTATCAGGAAGAGGACATGCACTTTATCACGGCGGTGGCTTCACTGGCAGGGAGTGCCCTCGAGAATGCTCATCTCTATACCTCTCTTCAGAAGGCTTATGCAGATCTTGATCAACGTCTCAAGCAAATTTCTGCCCTCTACGAAATCAGTATGCTGATCAACTCCAGTGATGATTTCGATCTCATTACTTCGCTGTTGCAGGAAACTCTGGCAACAGGGTTTGGGGTAAAATCTTCGGTGTTGCTTGCTTCCTATGGGGAGCGTATGGCAGTAGCTCGGTGTTATGGTATGGAGGGATTTTATCCTCAGCAGGTGTACCAGCTTTCTCCCGAGGAGGAGGCATGCTTTAGCGATAATAAACCACGAATCATCAGTGCTTCATCGAAGGGAAAAGCGTATATTTTTCTGCCCCTTTCAACAGTAAAGCGACGTGTGGGAGCCATGCTGATATTTGCTCTCGATAATGGTAGTGTTGAGGGTGTCTCCGAGGATATCCTCAATCTTCTTGCGATTATTGCATCACAGATAGCTCCTCCCCTTCTTCTCTCTCAGTGGATACGCGAGAAGTCCAGTCATAATCCCTTTCAGACTCTCTATACCCTCCTTCAGAGCGAGGCTCAAAAGGCAAAGGAGTTTGGGGTGGGTATTTCGTTTCTCTATCTCAAGCTCAATAATCTCCAGAAGTATCGAGAGTTTTATTCGGAGGAGCAAACGCTTTCGCTTGTTTCTGTTTTTGAACAAAGGATAGCCGATAGTCTGCCAATGCTCTCCCAGTGGATTCATTATGATCTTGATCGTTTCTTGCTTATTTTTACTGGGGTTCCTCTGTCGGAGGTCGAGGGGCATATTGATACGCTTTATTCGTTGGTTGCTGATGTATTCTCTCATCAGCAGGAGCTTCCTATCCAACTTCAGACATCTCTTGCCAGTTATCCTGATGAGGGAGAAAGTTTGCTTCCTTATATCATGAGACTGACAACCATGGCTTAGGTGTGTGTATGATGCTGATAGAATCATCTCTTCCCCCTCGAAGTAAACCAGTCGTGTGTGATGGGGATCTTGAGATTCGAGGCAATGTTGAGGCAGGGAACCATATTGAAGCCAAAGGCAATATTACCATTATTGGTGATGTGGATCAATCCCTTGTTTTTTCCCATGAGGGAAGCATTGTGATCCATGGTTTGGTGACAGGGTTTCATACGACAGTCGTGGCAAAAAAGGATATTACCGTAAATTCGGTGAGAAATGCCACTCTTCGTGCAACGGGACGTATTGTCATCCAGTATGAGTCGGTAGAAGCCCATCTTGTTGCGAAGGATTCGATCTTTTGTCAGGAGGGGAAAGGGGCTCTGGTTGGTGGGAGTGCCGAAGCAGGGATGGAGATTGAAACCAGAACTCTGGGGAATGAAAAGGGGATGTTCACGGTGGCTCGGCTTACCAATTTCCGCCAGTCGGAGATATTCCTGCAGAATCAGAAACTTGCTCAGATGGAGAAGGAGCTTCTTGCCCAGAAGGAAAAGTATGAAAAAACTATCCAAGTGATTCGTATTTTGGGTGAGAAGGTTACTCAGCTCCCCTTGGTCAAGAAACAGGAATTGGCACTGCAGGTAAAACAGTATCAAGCGGTATGTGAGAAAATAGCCCAAATCCAACAAAAGCGAAAGCTCCTTTGGGAGGCGTCCCAAAATCAGAATGAACTGGAACGGACGATCATCGTTCATGATACCATCTATGAGAACGTCTCCCTCGCTATTGATAACCAGAAGCTTGATGTCACCAGCCGCTACCACAATGTTATTGTCTACAAGAAAGGTATCCTCATTCTCGGAGACTTTGACGAGTACATCAAGCGCAAGAAGTACGCGTAAGAGTAATTACTTGCTGGTGTTGGGGGCTTCAATCATCTCACACTTTCCTTGGAAGACCACTCCATCGTCCATTTTGAGTTTTGCTGTTTTGATGTCACCGTAGAGTTTGGCGGTTTCAAAGAGCTCGAGTCGCTTTCGTGCATGCACATTGCCATGGATTTCACCACCAACGATAACCTCGTCACAGATGATGTCTCCCTTTATCTTGGCGTTTGGTCCAATGACGAGAAGTCCTTGAGCATCGATTTTGCCTTCGTATTCTCCATCGATGCGAAGGGATGTTTTGAATCGCATGGTTCCCGACCACTCAGAGGTATTGCTGAGTTTGGTAACGGTAGGATAATCACGATAGCGATCAATGTTTGGTGCCATAAATGCCTCCTTATTTATTTATTGTCGTTATTTTGTTGTCATCACAAAGACACCATCCCAATCGGCAGGAGGTGGATTTTGGATGAAGTAGTCGCATCGTTCAATGTAGATTTGAGATGGCCCATCATCGGGGACTATTTCCAGACATTTTTGGAAGTATTTTTTGGCTTCGGCAAAGGATCGCTGTCTATAGAGATCAAGCCCCTTGTTGTAGTACTTGAGGAGTTCCATTTTTTCTGGGGAAATCATGAGTTGCCTCCTTCTTTTTTGTCTTTTTTGAGAACATTTTTAAGGTCTTCAACGGGGAGTGCGGAGACAGCGGCTGCCTTGTTGGCTGCCTGTATTTCGTCGTAGACTTCTTTGCGAAAGATCTTCACATTCTTTGGAGCAACAATACCAATCTTTACTTGGTCTTGCTTGATAGCAACAATCTTGATCTCAATGGTGTCATCAATTATGATGGATTCTTCTTCCCTCCTCGATAAAACGAGCACAACCTCTCCTCCCTTATGATTTTGTCGGGCTTAATTCTTTGCTAAACAGGGGCACCTTGGTACCATAACTGTTGTTCATCGATATCCCCTGGATGGCAATTCGCTTGGTGGCATTGATAACAATGGGACCTAAAAGGTTCATCGTCATCTTGTGGATGTCTTCGGGTATATTGACAATAGCGAAGTCAATAATCTCATCCTTTTCTCCTACTTCGAGGAGTCCCCAGTCAATCTCATCGAGCACAAGTTTGTAGTCCTCTTGAAAGAGACGAGGATTCACTACCACAAAGGCAAGATCAGGTTTTTCGGCTGACTGCAGCCAGTAGAAGTTGGGGAGATCCCCCATTTCAATGAGGTAATAGCGGGTCAGCCCTTCAAATCCCAGAATCTCTCTCTTGAATGTTATCATTGACGCTGGATCTACCTGAATCTCACCGTAGGCTTTGGTTTTAATGGTTTCCACGTGGACCTCCCTTTGTCCTCTTATACTTTAACTCAAAAAGAAAAATTTCTCAAGAAAAATGCACTTTCATCGCAAGAAATCCAGAAGAGTTTTCGGTAAGATACGTGCACCAATGTTGAGGGCCACATCATGGGAAAACTCAAGCATCTTGAGGTCGGTAACAGCCTTGGGAATGTCAGTGGCAACTGCATTGTCCTTGGCTTCTGTGATGTAGACCTCATCAGCAAGGAAGCGTTCGTTGACAATATCGAGTCGAGAGGACACACTCCCTAAATGGGCACGATAGCGGAGGAGATTCTCAAGAGACTGATCAATGCCAGCCAGAGCAGTTCCTCCGATCTGATGGATATTGTCGTTTAAGAGAGCCTTGCGGAAATCAATGAGTACATCAAAGATACTTCCTGTGTAGACACGGGCTGCTGGGGAGTAGTTGTAGGGTGGGTACATTCCGTTGTCTACAAGACCGAGATCTTGGAGAACGCTACCACCTTCCATGTCGTACATCACAATTTGATGGGGGCTGGTTGTTTCAATCGAAAAGAAGCTGGAACCAGCCTGGGTGTTGATGGATGCACGTACGGCAAGCCCTGCACCGTTGATCTTGTTGGCGATGGTCTCAATGTTGTCTCCTGCACGAATCTGGATTTCGTGTCCGTCAATTACAATCTTTGAGTCCTTGGGGGCAGTATACCCAGAAACAGAGATGGTGGAGTAGATGCCCATATCCTGTGCCCAGAAGATCTGGTTGCCGGGCTGAGACATGGTGACCTTGATGGAGCGTTCTACTTCAAGGAGCTGAGCCTGGGAATTGCCTGTATACCGCACATCCTCGAGAAACTCTATCCCTGTTTGGTCGTTGATACGATACTGAGCCTTGAAGGGGGTATCGAATACCATGGTTCCACCAAAAAGGGCCTCTCCCTTGTAGTAACTGTTTGCCTGGGCAAGGATCTCTCTCGTGAGCTGATCTACCTCGACGGCGATTTTTTCTCGTTCTTCTTTGGTGTAGACACCGTTGGCTGCTTGAACGGCGAGTTCTCTTAGTCGTTGAAGTACCTGGGTAACGCTGTCAAGGGAAGAGTCTATCGTCTTGAGTTTGGACTGGGCAAAGCTGATTTGGGATTTGTACACAGAGATTTCCTTGAGGCGACTGTCGTAGTCCATAAAATTCACTGTGGCAACGGGGTCATCAGAGGGAAGATTAACGCGAAAACCGGAGGAGAGTTGGTTTTTTACCTTTTGCATTTCTGCCTGTCTTCGGTGAAGGTTGTAGTCAAAGTCCTGTTTTATGTAACCTTGGGTTACTCTTCCAAGCATAGAGGCCTCCTGCTTTTATTTTATGCACCTACACCCATTCTGAGGATGGTTTCTATCATTCGGTCTACGGTTGTTACCATACGAGCTGATGCATTGTAACCATGCTGGAACATGAGGAGTTTGGAGAGTTCTTCGTCTACATTTACGCCACTAATCTGTTCGCGCAGGTTGGTGAGGCTGGTAACAACGGCGAGGTTTTTCTCTTTGCTTACGCGGGCGGATTCTGAACGTGTACCAAAGTCTCCAACTACAGACTTGAAGTAGTCGTTGAATGTTGCCTGTCTCTCAATCATGACGGGTTTGTGGCGAAGTTCTGCCATGGTAAGGGCAATGCGGTTGTCGCCAGAACCACTGATTCTATCGGGGCTACCATCTCCGTCGAGATCAAGACCGCCAGCGGCTGCGATGTTGTCGGGATTGTAGACAAGCTGATCGTTTATCTGTATCCAGAAGGCGGGGTTTTCCTTGGGGGTGAAGCCAATCTGCTCGCGTGGGACATTGAGGGCAACGATTCCGCCGGGGGTTTGGTAGTCAAAAGCACCAGCAGGGCCACTTTGGGTGAGGAGGCCTGCAATACCAACGAGGAGATTGCCTGAATCTTCGAGATGACGGATCACAAACTCGGGGTGCTCATTCGAGATGGGGAAGCGGGCTTTGAAACCGAGTTGCCCCTTGTGGTTGAGGAAAGCAACAACACCAGCATCGGATTGGTTGATACGGTCAATGATATCCTTGATAGTGTCGTTTGGGCCATAGGTTACTGTGACATCAGGACCATTGGGATAGTTGGGGCCAAAGTTGAGTACACCGGCACTTCCAATGACGGTTTCATAGGAGAGTTTTTCTTTTCCTGTGACACGAAAGATCGCCACACCATCGATATTACCGTCTTTGTTAAAATCATAGTCACCGTTTGCATAAGGAGAGAGAGGAACTTCTTTAAAGAAGGGAAGGTTGGTGGCAAGGTTAAGCCCAAAACCGTCCTTGTGCACTTCGTTGACGCTGTCAATGAGGTGAGCGGCAAGGGTATTGATGTTTTCGATGGCGTTTTTGATGTCAACATCACGGGCAACGAGGAGACCACTGAGTTCTCCGTTGCCCAGGTTAACAAGACGCCCATCCTTCCAACGAACATCAACAAACCCTTCGTTCTCAGTGTTGCCAACTCCACTGATGGGGTTTACGAGGCCACCCTGAACGAAGTTTTCAGCCCCGATGTAGACAATGTATTCATGTTTGTTGTTGCGTTCGACTTTGATGGTCATGATTTTTGAGAGTTTTTCGATGAGGAGATCTCGTCTGTCATAGAGGTCGTTGGGATTGTCTCCCATGGCTTCTGATTTGACAATCTGAAGGTTGAGGGATGCAATCTCGGCACCAATCTGGTTGACTTTGTTGATACGTTGCTCGATGAGGGAATTGGCACGAACGCGCAGGTCGTGGAGAGAATTGTAGGTGTGCCTGAAGGTGTCGGTCATGGTGTTGGTGCGTTGGATGAGTTCCTCTCGTGCTGCTCTTTCTGTGGGATTGGCGGCGAGTTTTTGCATACTTTCCCAAAAATCGTCCATAACGGTACGAATATTGGGATGATCGGGCTCATTGAGGATCATTTCAATCTGATGAAGGAACTGTTCTCGCATTTCGGAGTGTCCGAGTCCAGCCTTTTCAAAATAGATGCGATCATCGATCATCTGATCGCGGATGCGCTGAATGTCTTCCACAACAACACCGGTACCGATTTGGCCAGGAACCTCAACACGGTTGGCTGTTGGTTCATATATGGGAATGAAGGTCTGGAGTTGAACTCTCTGACGACTGTAACCTTCTGTTTCAATATTGGCGAGGTTGTGTCCTATGATTTGGATGGCCGTATTGTTGGCCATGAGGCCTTTTTTACCGACCTCGATACCGTGGAATGTGGAAAACATGGTTTCCTCCTTTTATACAACATGGTTGACGAGAAAGCTGTTGTTGTTTTCTTTTTTTATTGGAGCATGGGGAGAGCTGTAGGTCTCTCCGTGGGTTTGCTGAAAGAGCCCCAGTGTCATTGAGATGATTTCGCTATTGAGTTGAATGAGTTGTTTGTTTTCTTCGTTCTGAATTTTGATACGATCGCGGAGATCGGCAAGATGAAGGTAGATGTTTTTGAGCTCATTCTGATAAGAGGGATCGTCAAGAGAATTGATAAAGGTGGAGAAGTTTTCTCCCATGCCGTAAATCTGTAAATGGCTAAAGATTTGCGTTCGTTTTGTTTCCAGAGAGTGGATCTCTTGAATGAAAAATTCTTCTTGTTCGTTTACTTTCATGAGTTGCTCGAGGTTGACATCCTTGAGCGCCTGGTATTTTTTTTCTTCGAGTGAGAGAATGCGCTCCAGTACTTTGGCTTCTTCTTTGAGAAGAGTGGTGAGTTGGTCTACCATACCAGTGATGATCGTATCCATAGAACCCTCCTTGGTTTTTTTGACATCCCTGTCGGTTTGTATATCGGAAGTTTTCGTAAAAGCTGTAGCAAAGTAAGCATCGGTTGTTGGTGGGAGGAAAGTGTTTTTATTGGTTAAAGCAAGAGGGTGGGTTTTGTGTGGATACTCCCCATTCAACATTTCCCTTGTGTGTTGTCTTTTTTCAAAGTAGCGATGGCAGTTTTTAAAGATTATCTTTCTCGCAGAAAAATAAAAAATCTTGATGGTAAAGGCTTGATTTTTTCTCTTTTGTCGTTACAATAAGATACGTAAATCTTTATAATGTGAAGGGTAGTATGGCTGAACTGAGATGGAATCCATTGCTTCGAACATGGGTGATGGTGGCGAGCAATCGGCAGAATAGGCCGAATTTGCCCCGTGATAATTGTCCCTTTTGTCCAGGGTCGGGGAAGGTGCCGGATTACTATGATGTCTTGGCATTTGACAATGATTTTCCTGTGATGAGCCCTCATCCGCCGGAACCTGATCCAGTTGCCTCTTCTTTTTATAAGACAATGCCTGCACACGGAAAGTGTGAGGTGATCCTCTATTCCTCACAGCATGCCATTACTTTGCAGGAGCTTTCGGTGGAGCATATTCACAAACTGGTGAAACTCTGGAAGTCTCGGTGTGCAGAGTTGTCAAAAGATCCATTGGTGAAGTATGTGTTTCCCTTTGAGAATAAGGGGGAAGAGGTGGGGGCGACGATCGCTCATCCTCATGGGCAGATTTATGCCTATCCCTTTCTTCCGCTCAAACTGGAAACAGAGTATGCCAGTGCTCGGGAGTACTTTGAGCGAGAGGGGGAGTGCCTCTTTTGTCGTATAAATAAGGAGGAGCAGTCGTTTGGTGGAAGGATAGTGTATGAGAATGCTTCGATGTTGGTATACATTCCCTTCTTTACGGATTATCCCTGGGGTGTGTTTGTTGTGAGTAAGCGGCATGTGAGTCATCTCACTGACTTTTCTGAAGAGGAGGAGAGAGATCTTGCTGAGGCACTGAAGGTGATTGTCGGAAGTTTTGATGCCCTTTTTGATAGACCTTTTCCTTATATGATGGTGATGCATCAGGGGCCGGTGAATCATGAGCTTGAGAAGCCGAGTCGGGAGTTTTTTCACTGGCATATTGAGTTTTATCCCCCTCTTCGTGCCCGTGATCGGATCAAGTTTTATGCCTCGTCTGAGATGGGGGCATGGGCGGCGGCTAATGTTGTTGCAGTGGAACAGTCTGCGAAACAGCTTCGTGATGCACGGTTAAAATTTTTTATTGGATGGGATGAAAGGAAGGCATTGGAGGAGGCTCTTTCTCTCTTTGTTCAGTTCTATGGGGGAAAAAGAGAGGATATTTCTGTTTATCGTTCTCCTGCACGGGTGAATCTAATAGGAGAACATATTGACTACAACGGGGGATGGGTTTTTCCAGCAGCGATCAACCGTTTCATCTATGCGATTGTGAGAAAGCGTACGGATCGTGTGGTACGTCTTTCGAGTCTTCAGTTTCCCGGCGTTGTAGAGGTGGATCTGGATCATATTGAAAGACAAGACAATTCGTGGGCAAACTATCCCTTGGGTGTGATTGATCAGTGGAAGAAGAAAAAACTTCCCCTTTCTTGTGGGTTGGATGTGCTCTTTATAAGCAATATTCCTGCTGGTTCGGGGGTTTCCTCGTCGGCGGCCTTTGAGGTGGTTTTTGCCACAGCGCTCAACGATCTCTTTGGTGGGGGGCTTTCTGCTCAGGAGATAGCTCTTCTCTGTCAACGGGCGGAGAATGAGTTTGTAGGTGTTTCGTGTGGGATTATGGATCAGTTTGCTGTAGCGATGGGGAAGAAGGATCATGCTCTTCTGCTGCATTGTGATACGCTGGAGTACAGAGCGATTCCTGTTCAGCTTAAAGGATATATTTTTGTTCTTACAAATTCAAACAAGAAAAGGGAGCTTGTGGATTCAGCATACAATACGAGGTTGGCTGAATGTCGCCGAGCTCTGGAGATTTTGCGTTCGAGGTTTGCTGTACAGCATCTCTGTGAGCTTTCGCAAAAAGACCTTGAGGCAAACCGTTCTCTCTTTGAGAGGGAAGAAGTGCTCTATCGCCGTGCCTATCATGTGGTTACAGAGAATGAACGCACACTGGAGGCTGCAAAGTGTCTTGAGATGGGGGATGTGGAGGGTTTTGGAAGGTTGCTGAATGCCTCACATGATTCTCTGCGAAAGAACTATGAGGTGACAGGGCAGCATCTTGACACGCTTGTAGAGCTTGCCCGTCGGGTGGATGGTTGTGTAGGGAGTCGTATGACAGGGGCTGGTTTTGGGGGGTGTACGATTAGTCTTGTGAGGGAAGATGCACTCGATAAGTTCAAAAAAATTGTAGGAGAGGGGTATAAAGAACGTTTTGGGATAAGTGCAGATTTTTTTGTTATTCATCTTGAGGATGGAGCAAGAAAAATATTTGGAAGTGAAGAAAAGAAAAAATAAAATTCGATAAGGGAGGGACTATGATTGAATGGCCAAAGTCTAATGATGTTTTGGGTACGGTGAACAGAGGGAATCCTGCCGAGTCAGGGCTTTGTACACTTTGTCGTGCTGATTGTCAGGGAAAGTGTGAAACCTGGCTTTCGAGTATGCGTGGGAGGAAGATGCTCTATCCCCGTGATTTTGGGTATGTGACAGCAGGAAGTGCGAATACAACGCATTTGGGAGTGAACTATAATGCCCTTCGTATTCAGGGCTACAACTATGGTGCTTATGGTGTGCCCAAGGGGCTTTCAACTTCCCCTGATGATTGTATCTTTCCCAATGTGAAGATTGAGACAGAGTTTGGGGCGCAGATGAAAACACGTGTTCGTGTGCCCATTATGACAGGTGCTCTTGGTTCTACGTTTGTTGCAGCTCGTTATTGGGATTCGTTTGCGATTGGGGCAGCTTTGGTAGGTTTTCCGATTGTTGTGGGTGAGAATGTGGTGGGTATTGATAAACAAGCGGTGATTGAGAATGGGAAAATAAAAAAGGCTCCTGAACTTGATCGTCGTATTGATACCTATCTTCGTTACTATGATGGGTATGGTGCTATTCTCGTTCAGATGAATGTGGAGGATACTCGTAATGGTGTAGCTGAGTATGTGATTGAGAAATATGGTGATAAGGTGATTATTGAACTCAAATGGGGGCAGGGTGCTAAGGATATAGGCGGCGAAATTCAGGTGACGGATCTTGATTATGCGCTTTTTTTGAAGGCTCGTGGCTATGTTGTAGATCCTGATCCCACACTTCCCGAGGTGCAGGAGGCTTTCAAGCATGGGGCTATTAAGGCGTTTGCTCGTCATAGTCGTCTTGGTTATACCAACCTTTCTTCTCCTGAAGAGGTGTACAAGGAGTTTATGAAGGGAGTGAAGCATCTGAGAAAGCTCGGTTTCAAGAGGATTACTCTAAAAACTGGTTCCTATGGGATGGAGGCTTTGGCGATGGCTATTCGCTTTGCTACAGATGCCAAGTTGGATCTCCTTACCATTGATGGTTCTGGCGGTGGTACGGGTATGAGCCCTTGGAATATGATGGAGACATGGGGTGTTCCTTCGATTCTGCTCCATGCGAAGGCATACGAGTATGCTTCAATTCTTGCTGCTCGAGGGAAGAAGGTTGTTGATATGGCGTTTGCAGGTGGACTTGCTCGTGAGGATCATATTTTCAAGGCTCTTGCTCTGGGTGCTCCCTATGTGAAACTCGTCTGTATGGGTCGAGCTCTTATGATTCCTGGATTTCTTGGTGCCAATATTCAGGGTGTTTTGGATCCTTCGAGTCGTCAGAGGTTGAACGGGAATTGGGACAGTCTTCCCAAAACGGTGAGTGAAATTGGGACAAAGCCAGAGGAGATTTTTGCTGGTTATTATGATGTGGAAAAGAAGGTGGGTAAATCCGAGATGAAGAATATTCCGCTTGGGGCTATTGCGGTTTGGACATTGGCGGACAAGCTTGCTGGTGGCTTGCAACAGCTTCTTGCTGGTGCTCGCAAGTTTAATGTGAGGGAAATCTCTCGTGATGATATTGTCGCGGCAAATCGTGATACAGCACGGGAAACGGGCATTCGCTTTGTGACCGAAGCTGGGGATAAGGCAGCAAAGAAGATTCTTACCATGTAAGATTCGTAGAAAGGGGCTGGAAACAGTCCCTTTTTTATTGATTTTTTTGTGAATTGTTTTACAATGAAAAGGAGAGGAAAGTAAATAGGGGATGGGTAAAAGGAGGTGGCAATGAAGGGGTTTGTTTCGGGTTTTTTGAAGAGGTATCAGGAAGAGAGTCTTCGTATTCGGAGGAAGGTGGCTATTTTTGTTCCTGTTGTGGCTGCTATTGGGGGATTTTCTCTTTCGTTGCTTGTGGTGATGTTTCTTACGGGGGCGTATGTGGTCTCGATTGTTGTGGGGCTTTTGGTTGCGGTGTCTGGTTTTTCGCTTTTTTTGGTTTGGAGGAAACGGTATGACTTGGCATCGTCGCTTTTTCTCTCTATGCTTTTTCTGGTAATGTTTTTGGCCATTAAGTTTGATCAGTATAAGAATGTTTATGAATGTTATGTTTTTGGAACGCTCGGGCTTTTTTTGCTCGTGGTTGTAGGGCTGGTGGGGATTCACAAGATACAGGCATATGTGATGACATTGTTCATTTTGGGGGCTATTGGTGTTTTGTATGGTGTGGATGCTCTCCCCCTTGATAATGGCAAGGTAACGCTTCTTGCTATTCAGTCCTTGGTAACATCGGGCTTAATGGTGACGGTGGGGGGATGGTTGACAGCGAGGACAATTGTTCTCCAGAAAGATCTTTTGGATGAAAGTATGCGGCTTACCCATGAGTTGGAGGCTCATTATGAGTCAACAGCGAAAGCCATGGCAATAACGCAGAAGCGTGTTGAAGAGGTGAGTGAGGCTCTGGTAAAGACAGCGGCGGAGCTGAAAATAGTCGGAGAACATGTGCAGGATTTTCTTCGTTCTCTGGAGGAAAATTTCCGCACGCTTTTGGCTTTTTTATCAACGAGTCGAGAGAATGATATGAGCCTTTTGCAGAATCAGACAGAGATGAAGAAGAGTCTTGAGCATTATCTGGACTCTTTTGAAAAGAGTACCACGCTTCTTTCTAATATGGTTTCGCTTTTACTCTCGATAGGAGAAGGGTTTCAGAATCGTAAGCTTTCGCTTGAGGATGTGAATGAAATGGTGAAACGGGCACGGGGGCAGATTGCCATAATTGCAGAGCAGGTTCATTCTATGGTGGATACCACGAGGAGTTTGATGGATATCAATGTGGTGATTGGGGAGATTGCCCAGCAAACGCATATGTTGGGGTTGAATGCATCTATTGAAGCGAGCCATGCAGGGGAAACGGGCAAAGGGTTTTATATCGTTGCTGAGAAGATTCGTTCACTGGCACGCAGTGTTTCGGATCAGAGCAGGGTGATTCACGATTTGTTACAAAAGGTGCAGGAAAATATGGAAGGCACAGGGAAGTCTACCGATGAGATGTTTTCTGTTTTTGAGGAGATGGATGGAAGGATGGCAAGGCTTGTGGAGGAATTTTTGGAAAGCTTTCATCAGCTTCAGTCGCTTCTTGAAAATGTTTCGTTTGTACAGCAGTTTTTGGGGGATTTTTCTGCCTTTGCTAAACAGATGCAATCGTCTGTTACGGTGATAGAAACTTCGATGCAGGATGCGGCTCTCCAGTCGGAGAAAATGGAAAAAGATGCGACGCATCTTCAGGAAGGAACGGTGGCGTTGGGTGAGCAGTATAGGCTTCTTATGGAACGGGCTGTGGAGCTTTCTCGTCTGAGTGAAGAAAATAGGGCTATTATTGAATCGATGCGACGACTTTTGGCGTGAGGCTTTTGGGCGGGATTTGTTATTGCAACTTTGTAAAGAAGACATGAAACTGCGTAAGAAATTTCCTCTTTATTTTTGCTTTGAGGATTTCTCTTTTGTTTATGCGACAGGTATGTGTGAAACATAGGTTGAAATGTTTTGATTTTGGTGGTATAATTGTAGAGAGGGATAACTCAGTAGTCCGTTAAAGGAGGATTTATGAAACGGTTACTAGTAGGAGCTAGCTTTTTGCTTGTTGTTTCGCTTTTTGGCGCAGAGGTGTCCGAGAAGAAAGAGATAGCGGTGATGCCTGTGTATAGTTCGTATAATCTCCCGAGTTCGGCATACATGTATTTTGATGATCAAATGATAGGGACGATTTCTTCGATGAAGCGTTTTCAGGTGATAGGTTATCAGTATCGTCTGGATAACACCACAGCAGAGCGTTTTATTGAGCGGATTCGTGAACTAAAGAAACAGGCAATACTTAAGAATCCGCAGTATAAGGATGAGGATCTTGGCATTGCTGTGATACCAGCAGCTGAACTTGAGCGACTCGTGAAGTCGGTGTTTATTTTTGTTCCGTCGATCAATGGCTATTCTTCAAAAAACTATAATGTTGAAGTGAAGTACCGCAAACAGGATGGAAGCTATGATATTCGTATTGAGAGAGAGTACTGGGCACAGGTGAATATCTCTGTAAAAATTATTGATACAGAGGGGAACCTTCTCGCTACTTACAATGAGAGTGCTGAAGCAAAATCTCGTAAAAGTGATAACGATGCCTATCAAATGGCTGTTAATAGTGCCATAGGGGGATTGGGTTTCTACCTTCGTAGTTTGGATGAATTCAAGCTCAAGACTCGTGTGCTGAAGGTTGAGGGGGATTATGTCTATCTGGAGTTGGGAGGCAATCTTGGGATTCAGCCGGGTTATGAATTTGCTATTGAAGAACAGGTGCCTGTTTTGGGACAGTTTGTTGAAAGACGACGAGTGGGGCTGGTTCGTGTGAGTTATGTGAGTGATCAGTATTCTTATGGTCATGTGATTTTTGGTAGGCCAAAGGTGGAAGATCAGCTCATTGAGGCACCAAAGGCGGGCTCGAGGTTGGGGCTTGTGGTAGGTGCTATGCCGCTCAAAGTTCCTGCAAGTACGATACTCACTTACAATGAAGATATTTCATTTTCTAAGCCACTGTCGTTTAGTTCTGTTGGGGGCTATTCTGTGCTTTTGGGTATGAATTTTGACCTGGAACTTGGCTATAGTTGGCTTTGGGAAAGCTTTTTTGCTCTTGGAATAAGCGATCCATTCATGCTATTTCTTTCACTGGGGCCTGCCTATGAGTGGTATATGAGAAATACGAGTATTGTGTTTGGTGCTCGGTTGGGAGTTGCTATCGGAACTAAGCCAGTGGGGAGAATTGACAATCCGGGAAGTCTTTCTATCGGCGGGAAAACATTTTATGAGAATGTTGATGTGTCGCTGAACTGGTTTGATTTTGCTCTTCAGCCGTATCTTTCGTACAATATTCAGTTTAATCAGACGGTAAAGATGCGAATTTATGGTGGTTTCAACTGGAGTTTTTATCAGATGGTTTCGCTTTATTTTGCGGAGAATAGCTCTGATGAAAACCGCACCGCCGTCTCTGTGACTCCAAAGTTTGATAACTGGGATGGAAAGTTGGGCACAACAGGGGTAATAGGTGGTATTGAGGTTATCTTTCGACTTTAGGGGTTTTTGTGATAGCAATCTAAAGGGTAGCGCTTGCGCTACCCTTTTTTGTTTCAATGAGAGGGTTTGCACATTATTTTGTATAATATTCTCTTTTTTGTGGCTTGCTTTATTGGGTTTGTTGTGATTTTTTTGCGTTTTGTTTATAGTATGTGCACATAATTTGAAATCATCAGAAGGAGGATAGACGATGTTTGAAACAAAAGAAGCGGAGGTGAAGCTTTCTGCTGATCTTCAGGCGTTTATTGATCAGTGGAAGGAAAAACCAGGAAATCTTATCATGATTCTGCATCGTGTTCAGGAAGAGTATGGGTATATTCCTCGTGATGTAGCATTGTCTTTATCTCGTATGCTGGATGTACCCCTTGCCAAAATCTATGGGGTGGTAACCTTTTACCATTTCTTTCGGTTGGTGAAGCCGGGGAAGCATACCATCTCTGTGTGTATGGGTACGGCGTGTTATCTCAAAGGGGGCGAGGATCTTCTTAAGGAACTGGAGGTTCAGCTTGGCGTGGGGGTAAATGGCACAACCGATGATGGACAGTTCTCTCTGCAGGCTGTTCGTTGTTTGGGATGCTGTGGGCTTGCTCCTGTTTTGACGGTTGATGGAGAGGTTTATGGTCGTTTGACCAAGGAACAACTCCCTGATATTATTGCCAAGTATAGTGATAAGCAGTAGTGGTTATGCACGCAACGCTTTCTGATGTTCTCTATGATCTTGTACAAAATGCTGTCGAAGCAAGGGCAACGGTGATTACGCTTGATTATCTCGAGGAAGGTGGTGTGCTTACCTGTTGTGTTGGAGATAATGGGTGTGGAATGACTCCTGAGGAGATGAATCAGGCGACTGATCCCTTTTACACCAATGGAGAAAAGCATGTTCATCGTCGTGTGGGGCTGGGGCTTGCCTTTGCAAAGCAGCTCTGTGAGACGGTTGGTGGAGAGTTTCATCTTGATTCGCGCAAGGACGAGGGAACTTCGGTAGCTCTTGTTCTGCCTCGAGACCATGTTGATATGCCCCCTGTAGGGGATTTGCCCTATCTGTTTGCTCAGGTGATGTTCCTCGAGGGTGAGTATGAGATGTTGGTGCACCGTCGTTTGGAGAATTCTTCCTACCGTGTGTGTCGGGTTGAACTTCGGGAAAGCGTTGGAGGTTTTGAGGATGTTCAGGCATTTTCTCTCGTGAAATTTTATTTTGAGAGATTGGAAGAAGAAATAAAGGAGGAAGTATATGGCAAAAATCACGCTTGAAGAGTTGCGTCGGCTTCGAGAACAGACCAAGGCCGATATAGAAAAACGCGAGGTTGAGGGAAAGGAAACGCTTGTGATTGTAGGTATGGGGACCTGTGGTATTGCTGCAGGGGCCCGTGAAACCTTGAAGGCATTTGTAGAGACTATTGAAAAGTTGGGGCTCAAGGATGTGGTGGTGAAACAAACAGGCTGTATGGGATACTGCTATGTCGAGCCAACGGTTGAGGTGGTTATGCCTGATATGCCACGGACCATTTATGGCAAGGTAAATGCTGATGTAGCTCGTAAGATTGTCGAGGATCATATCGTTCACAAGAAGCTGGTGAGTGAGCATGTGATGGACAAGCCAGCTGCTGATATTATGAAGTAGGAGGAGATCATGGCGTATCGTAGTTTTGTTCTTATCTGTAGTGGAACAGGATGCGAATCCAATAAATCGGGTGTTATCTTTGATCGGATGGCGAAGCAGATTACAGAAAAAGGACTTCAATCAGAAATTCAGCTTGTGAAGACGGGGTGTTTTGGGCTTTGTGAGCGCGGTCCGATTGTGAAGGTTCTGCCTGATGAAACGTTTTATGTGGATGTAAAACCAGAAGATGCAGACAAAATCGTTGAAGAGCATCTTTTGAAGGGGCGTCCTGTTAAAAATCTTGTTTATCAGTATGAGGAGAGCCAGAAAAATATTAAGATTGAGAATATCCCCTTCTATCAGAAGCAGTTTCGTATTGTGCTGCGCAACTGTGGTGTGATTGATCCTGAGAATATCAATGAGTATATTGCTCGTGATGGGTATAAGGCTCTTGAGAAGGCTCTCTTTGAGATGACACCGGATGATATTATCGAGGAACTCAAGATATCGGGTCTTCGTGGTCGTGGGGGGGCTGGATTTCCTACTTGGAGAAAGTGGGTGTTTACCAAGGATGTGCAGTCGGATGTGAAGTATGTGGTATGTAATGCTGACGAAGGGGATCCAGGTGCCTACATGGACCGAAGTACTATTGAGGGTGATCCCCATTCGATTATTGAAGCAATGACCATCTGTGGCTATACGGTGGGGGCTCATCAGGGGTATGTCTATATTCGTGCTGAGTATCCCCTTGCTATTCGTCGTTTGGAGATGGCTATTCGTCAGGCTCGGGAGATGGGGCTTTTGGGGAAGGATATTCTTGGAAGTGGGTTTGACTTTGATATTGAGATTCGTTTGGGTGCGGGTGCGTTTGTGTGTGGAGAGGAAACGGCTCTTCTCGCTTCAATCGAGGGGAATCGTGGTATGCCCCGACCTCGCCCTCCTTTCCCTGCGATCAGTGGACTTTGGGGTAAGCCCACGGTGATTAACAATGTAGAAACATGGGCAAGTATTCCTGTTATTCTTTTGAAGGGTGGAAAATGGTTCGCTCAGATTGGAACGGAGACATCCAAGGGAACAAAAGTTTTTGCTCTCACTGGTAAGGTGAACAACTCCGGTCTTATTGAAGTGCCCATGGGAACGACGCTGCGAGAGGTGATTTTTGATATCGGTGGTGGTATCAAGAATGGCAAGAAGTTTAAAGCCGTGCAGTCTGGTGGTCCCTCTGGTGGAGTGATTCCCGCTGAGTATCTTGACACTCCAATTGATTATGAAAACCTTCAGAAGCTTGGGTCTATTATGGGGTCGGGTGGACTCATTGTGATGGATGAAGATGATTGTATGATTGATATTGCTAAGTTCTATCTTGAGTTTACTGTGGATGAGTCTTGTGGTAAGTGTTCTCCCTGCCGTATCGGTGGAAAGCAGATGTATGGTATTCTTGATCGTATCACCAAAGGAAAGGGAGAACTTGCCGATATTGATAAACTCAAGCAGATTGGTCGGGCTATGCAAAAGGCGTCTCTCTGTGGTCTTGGTCAGACGGCACCAAACCCTGTGCTTTCTACCTTGAGGTATTTTGAACACGAGTATCGCCAGCATATTCTTGAGAAGAAGTGTGCTGCAGGGAGTTGTAAGGAGCTTGTTTTCTACACGATTAATCCCCAGAAGTGTATTGGTTGTGGTCTCTGTGCGATGAAGTGTCCCGTGAATTGTATTTCTGGTGAGAAGCGCAAGCCGCATACCATTGACCAGTCGAAGTGTATCAAGTGTGGTAATTGTTATACTGTTTGTAAGTTTGGCGCTGTTATCAAAGGCTAAAGGAGGCATCTATGGAAATGATTCAGATAAAGGTTAACGATATTGCAATTGAGGTTCCCAAGGGAACAACCATTCTTGAGGCGGCACGCAAAGCACAGGTGAATATTCCCAAGCTGTGTAATCACCCTGACTTGCCCCCAACAGCAGCCTGTGGGCTCTGCATTGTGAAGATCAAGAATAACCCGAAAATGATTCGTGCCTGTGCTACCAAGGCTGAACCGGGGATGGAGATTATCACTCATGATCCAGAACTCTACCAGGTTCGCCGTACGGTGCTGGAGCTGATTCTCTCGAATCATCCCAATGACTGTCTCCAGTGTCCACGCAACCAGAACTGTGAACTTCAAACGTTGGCTGCTGATTTTGGCATCCGTGAGGTGCCGTTTACTCAGATGATTGTGGAGCACCCTGTTGATGATTCTTCTCCAGCGCTGACAATTAATCCCGCTAAGTGTGTAAAGTGTGGGCGGTGTGTGGAAGTGTGTCAGGTGATGCAGAATGTTTGGGCGCTTGAGTTTATTGGTCGGGGGTATAATATGCGTATTGCTCCAGCGGCAGATGTGAAGCTCATTGATAGCCCCTGTGTGAAGTGCGGGCAGTGTACCGCTCACTGTCCTGTAGGCGCTCTCTATGAAAAGGATGAAACTCCTGCTGTTTGGGAAGTCCTCCAGGATCCTTCCAAGCACAAGGTTGTTCAGATTGCTCCTGCTGTTCGTGTGGCTGTAGGAGAGGCTTTTGGTCTTGAGCCGGGGACGGTGCTGACCAAGAAGATATACAGCGTGCTCAAACGCTTGGGGTTTGATGCTGTTTTTGATACCAACTTTGGTGCTGACTTAACAATTATGGAGGAAGGTTCGGAGTTTGTTGAACGTTTTGTTCACAAGAAAGGGGTTTTGCCTCTTATTACCTCCTGTTGTCCAGGATGGGTAGATTATCTGGAGAAGTACTATCCTGAAATGATTCCTCATTTTTCATCGGCAAAATCACCCCATGAGATGGTAGGTGTTCTTACGAAGACCTATTATGCTCAGAAGACGGGTATCTCCGCCAAGGATATCTATGGGGTATCTATTATGCCCTGTACAGCCAAGAAGTATGAGATCACCCGTAGCGATGAGATGAGAGCAAGTGGGGTCCAGGATATTGATGTGGTGTTGACAACTCGTGAGTTTACCCGTATGATAAAGGCTTCTGGAATAGACTTTTTGAATCTTCCTGATATGGATGCGGATTCTCTTCTGGGAGACTATACAGGTGCGGGTGTGATTTTTGGTGCAACAGGTGGTGTGATGGAGGCAGCACTTCGTACGGCATACTATCTTGTTACTGGAAAGGATCTGGGCAAGGTTGATTTTGAGGAAACCCGTGGTCTTGAGGGCATCAAGCGGGCAACGATTGATTTTAATGGGGTGAAAATTAACATTGCTGTGGCTCATGGTCTTGCCAATGTTCAGTATGTGATGGAAGAGGTGAAGGAGGCGCTTGCTGCAGGTAAGGAGCCCCCCTATCACTTTATCGAGGTTATGGCTTGTCGAGGTGGTTGTGTGGGTGGTGGTGGTCAGCCCTATGGTGCTACTGATGAGATTCGTGCAAAACGAGCCAAGGGGATCTATGAGGATGACAAACAGAGTGAGTTTCGTTGTTCGCATCATAACCCCATGGTGCAGAAGCTCTATCAGGAGTTTTTGGGTAAGCCGCTCTCAGAAAAGAGTCACGAGCTTCTCCATACACACTATCATGAGCGACCTTTGTACAACAGGTAAAGAAAGGAAAGGGCTGCCGAAAGGTGGCCCTTTTTGTTTTAAAGAGGAAAGCGTAGGGTAATCCATGTGCCATGGTTGCTTTGAATGATGAGTTCTCCCGCAAGCTGATGCGAGAGAATCTGAAGGAGCTGCATTCCAAAACCCTTGCTGGTTGTGATATCAAAATCGTGGGGAAGCCCTTTGCCGTTGTCTTGGATGGTGAGTTCTGCAAATTGATTCTTTCGAGCAAGGGAGAGATGAATAGTTCCTTTCTGATGAGGGAAGGCATATTTGGCTGCGTTGGTGAGGGCTTCGTTAATGATGATGCCTAAGGGGAAGAGTTTTTTGACATCAATCTCAAAGTCTTCAATAGTGGTAATAAGGGTTATCATCTCACGGTTGGAAAAGATGCACAGTACTGCTTCGGCGAGGTCTTCGATATAGGTCTTGGTGGAGAGAAAACGGTATTCTGGAGAGAGAAGGAGCTTGTCATAGAGGATACGCATGCTTTCTACCCGACTGACAGCATCTTGAAGGGTACGGATGGCTTCTTCACTTTTTGTTTCGTTCATCTGGAGACGAAGGAGGCTTACAAGAGAGGCAATGTTATTTTTAATGCGGTGGTGGGTTTCACGGAGGATGGTTTCTTTTTCTTGAATTTGTTGTTCAAGCAGGGCTTTTGCCTTTTTTTCTTCTGTGATATCCTGAAACACTCCTTCGATCCATTCCTTTTCTGGGTAGATTTTGGCCGAGTAACGTGCCCAAAAGGGTGTTCCGTCACGACGGCGATAGAGAACTTCATAGTTTTCGACGAAGCCTTGCTTCTGGATGATTTCGAGCATGCGATGCCGTTGTTCAATGTCAACATAGTTTTGGGAGGAAACAAGCTTGCCAATGATGTCTTCTCGTTTTTCGTAGCCAAAGATTTTGGCAAGTTGGTCATTGCACTCAAGAATAAGCCCATCAGAAACACGGGAACGGAATAGCCCAACGGGGGCGTTCTGGAAGAGGTTGCGGTAGGTTTCTTCGCTTTGGTGGAGTTTTTCTTCTATTTCTTTGCGTTCGGTGATGTCAATGACGGAAATGAGCCCGGCGGGTTTCCCATGAAAAATGGTGGAGGTTCCATGGAGGAATGCCCACTTTGTTTTTCCAGACTTTGTGATGATGCGAAATTCATAGGAAGTTGGAGCGGCGAAGCCTGCTTGTCGTTTTTTTCCTCGTTCTATGACGGTTGGCTTGTCTTGGGGGTGAACAATATCCCAGAAATTCATGTTGAGAATCTCATCAAGGGAGTATTCCGTCATGCTTTCTGCTGCTGGATTGGCATAGACCCATTTATTATCTTGATAGATAAGAATGGCAATGGGGGTGGAATTGGCGAGATTGCGAAAAAGTTCTTCACTTTCGCGGAGTTGTTTTTCGGTTTGTTTCTGACTGGTGATGTCTCGCATGATGGTACAGAGAATGGTTTCCGAAGGATTACGGAGACGGAAGGAAAGCGTGGAGACAAAGAGAGGGATGTTGTCGGTTCGAAGGATCTCTTGTTCTCGGATGATGCCCTCCCAGTCGAGTTGGGATCCCTCGAGAAGGTGGAAAAACCCATTTTTCAATTCATTGTACAGGGAGGGAGAGCGAAGGTCAAGGGGAGCGACTCGTACCATAAGCTCCCAGATGAAATGCCCGATAGCCTCCGAAGAGGGAATGCCGGTAAATTTTTCCATCAGTGGGTTCCATTCGATTACCTGTCCATTTTGATCGATGAGGACAATGCCGTCGAATGATTGGTGAATAAGTGCTTGGTAGCGACTTTTGATCTGGAGGAGTTGGCTTTCTGTTACTTTGCGTTCGGTGATGTCTGTGTGTGTGCCAACGAAGCGGAGAGGGTTTCCGTTTTCGTCTCGTTCTACGATAAGTCCTCTTCCCAAAATCCACATCCACTGGCCATCCTTTCTGAGGAAACGAAACTCAACGATGAAGTGCGAGGTTTCTCCTCGGAGGTGTTTGAGCACTTCGTCCTTTACAAAGGAGAGATCCTCCGGATGGATGCGCTTCCAGAATTCGTCTGCTTGGTGGGGAAATTCGTCTTCATCGTAACCGGCCATGGTATAGTAGCGGGGGGAGAAGTAAACCTCATCCGTGGCGAGGTTCCAGTCCCAAAATCCGTCTTGAGAGGCGAGCATGATTTTGGAGAGCCTGTTTTCATTCTCAGAGAGCTTTTGCTTGAGGGTGTATTCCTTGCTGATATCTCGGAAGACGAGAACAACTCCTTCAAGGTTTCCCTCGGTGTTTATGATAGGTGAAGCAGTATCAGCGATGTGGAAGTTTTTGCCTGTTGGAGTGGTGAGGAGGGTGTTGTTGCTGAGTGTTATCGTGGAGCCTGTCTGAAGGGCAAGAGTAACCGGGTTGTCTTTTGGTTCGTGGGTTTTGGCATCGGACAGAGTGAAAAGGTTTTCAATAGGGAGCCCAATGACAGCGGAAGAGTTTGTTTCAAGGAGTTTTTCTGCTATGGGGTTGATGAGAGTGACTCTTCCGTCTGTGTCGGTAACGATTACAGCGTCTCCTATTGATTGGAGGGAGATGAGAAGCTTTTGGGCGATGGCGTCTTTTTCTCTTTGCTGTTTTTGTTCGTTTTGGAGGGAATGGAAGAGCTTGAGTGCCATTTTGATCGTGGTGTCGAGCACGATAGGGGGTGTTCCTTTGAGCATATAGCCGTAGGAGGTAATGGTTTCTGTTTGCCGGATGAGTTCGGGTTCGGTGTGGGAGGAGAGAAAAATAATGGGGATATCTTGGTTGGTGAGAATGCGCTGTGCTGTCTCTATTCCGTTTATTCCCTTGCCGAGGTCGATATCCATGAGGATAAGAGAGGGGGTGGTTTCTTGGACTTTTTTTATCGCTTCTTCTCCTGTGTGGGCGATAAACACAGTGTATCCGAATTTTTCGAGGGCTTGTTTTTGAGACAGGGCAATGATGGCTTCATCTTCGATAAGGAGAATGACAGGAGAAGAGGGTTCTGTCATACTCTACCTCTTGCTGGGATATTTCCCATGTGAGTTGTCTTGTATACAGTAAAGGGGCAAGGGGAAAAAGTCAAGAGGTTTCATGCCAAAAAAAGAGGACGATGACTTCTTCATCTCAAAGGGGTAGTTTGTAGAGAAAATACCTTGTTTTTTTGAGGAGTATGATGCTACCAGTTATTTTCTTCACACGGGGAATCATGGAGGCATTCAAAAATTTGACAGAAGTGAATTTTTGTGATATAATTTATATTCGTATCCTTTCCCAAAGGAGGAGATATGGGTATAGATATCAAAAAGCTTCTCGCGTTTGATGGCAACAAGTATGAGGCCACTGTGGCTATGATAAAGTATGCTCGCTATATTTCACAGAAGTATGAAAATTCGTTGGAGATTCCTGTTTCGAAACATCGCAAAGAAAAGGTAACGGTTGTTGCTATTAATGATTTTCTCAATGGTCGTTTTTCCTACGAGCTTGAGAATTCTCAACCAAAAGAATAAGGATTTGTCCTATCGCGTTTGTTATTGCTGTTGTTGGTCCTACTGCTTCAGGGAAGAGTGAACGAGCCTGTGAGATCGCAAGTCAAGTAGACGGTGAGATTGTCTCCTGTGATTCTGTTCAAATCTATCAGGAGCTTGATATTGGTTCTGCAAAACCTCCAGAAGAGTGGAGGAAAAGAGTTCCCCACCACTGCATTGATGTCTTTTCTCCACGGGAAAGGGTGAGTGCGGGGCTTTACAAACAGCTGGCAGAAAAAGCTATCTGTGATATCTGGCGAAGGGGAAAGGTGCCTATCCTTGTGGGGGGGACGGGGCTCTACTTTTCAGCGTTGTACTATGGGCTTTTTGAAGGCCCTCCTGCCGATCCAGAGAAGCGCTTGTTTTACTCTCGTCTTTCACTTCAAGAGCTTTTGAAACGTGTGGAGGAGTGTGATCCTCTTTGGTTAGAGCAGAATCGGACACACGATCGAAGGCGGTTAACACGCGTTCTTGAGGTATGGGAACTTACTGGCAAGAGAATGTCTGAACTTCAGTCGAAGAATCGTCGGCTTGATGTGGAGTGGAGGGTGCTCGCCCCTCACTGGCCGAGAAGCATTCTCTACGAACGAATCAACCATCGGGTGCTTGGAATGCTGAATGCTGGTTTGGTGGAGGAGACGCAGGCAATTCGAAACCGATGGGGAAATGACGCCCCGGCGCTTGCTACTCTTGGGTATAAGCAGGTGGGGGATTATCTGGATGGAAAATGTGATTATGCTACTATGGTGGCGTCTATTCAGCAGGAAACACGACGGTATGCCAAACGACAAATAACATGGTTTCGAAAGAATTCGGCAGTGGAGTGGGTTTCGCCTGAAGAATGGCCTGGAGTGCAAGAAAAACTGGTGAGATGGGCTCTTGAGCAGGAGAGAGGGGGAGAGATTTCTTATACAGAGGGTTCTGTCTGGCCCTGAAGTGCGTGGACAAGTCGGCGTATTTCGTTTTCGGTATGAGCAAAAGAAAGGAAGCCTCGCTTGCCTATCAGAATACCGTGGGGAAGAAGGTTTTCGGGAACACAGGAAGGTGGTAGGGTGAAGATACCGCCTCGCTGGATAACGCCGGGAAATGAGATGGTAGGCCAGCTATTCTGTTCGCGCTTGAGAAGCTCCGAGAGGGTTGTGGTGATAGCGTGGGCGAGAAACACCCGTATGGGCGGTGCAGGGGGAAGAGGCCGTGAGCGAGAAATAAGTATGGCACCACCGATGCCATTACTGATGACAGGACCGACAAGGGCTATCTCCCATCCCTCGGTGAGGGAGAGCCCGGGGGAGATTCTTCCCAGACAGGCGTTTTCCACGAGGATAGGGAAGCCGTGAGAGGGAAACTCAACCTCCTCTAACGATGGGGAAAGTGTCTCAAAAAAGATGGCTTCGGGTGAGTCTGTTTCCCGCGAGAAGGGGAGGGGAAGACTCCACGTGGAAACTGTCGCAGAGGAGAAGTGGAAACACTCTGAAAGAAAATCCAGTGCCAGTCTTACATCATCAAAGAAGCGGATGGCCTTAAAGGGGATTTTTTGTTGTTCCAGCCAGAGTGATGCTTTACGTTCCACACGGTAATGGGCAAGAGAGGGGCTTTTTCCGTAGCAATGTCTATTCAGTTGATTTTTGAAGAGATGAAAGCTTTGTGGTTTGTGCCCTAAGAGGATTTCTCCACCACTGAGTTCATAGTCGATGTACTTGTAGCCATCAATATCATACACAAAGGGGCCGTGAGCTCGTCGAATGAGAAAGGGTGCTTGGAAGGACATGCGTTTGGAAAGAGAATGTGCCTGTGACGGCTTCCATTTGCCACGAGGATAATCAGACATATCCCCTCCTACCAGCTCATCATGAGGCTGATGCCAGGGTTGAAATAGAAGGGGGGAAGGGTAGGATCAAATTGAGCGAATCGAACGAGTGAAATTTCTGGAACGATTGCCCACGATCCTCGTCGTAGCCACACCCCTCCCGAAAGCCGCCAAAGAGGATTTTGCTCAGGCGAGATCCATCGCCAGCCTGTTGTGGCAAACAGGAGGGCATTCTTTGAAAGAGAAACGTCAAAATCGATGCCAACTTCTGTTGTTGAAAGAGTACTGTTGTTGGTCTCCCAGCAGACGCCACTATCTCCATGAATTCCCAGCCGAAACCAGGAATTGGGATTCCCGATCGCTCGGTAGTATGTTGTGAAGCCGATTCCTAATCTCCATAAGAAAATTCCTCCCGACCATCGTTCCGTAATTCCGTAGCGGAAACCAATCTCTGGAATGTTGAATGCATCCAACCGATCAGTATAAAGAAACTCGTTGGCTCCAATCCAAACTGTCTTTTCTTTTGGCATGATGGGAATACTCATAGGAAGAGCAAGCTTACCATAAGCTTCTGTGAGGAGCATCTCGAGAGAAAGAATCATTCCCATGAGAAGAGAGATCTTGTGAATGTTAGTGAAAAGCGATGCCATGGCTTGCAAACCACTCCTCCACCACTTCTCGATCACTGAAATGGTGCTTTTCTTTTCCTATGATCTGATAATCTTCGTGTCCCTTGCCAGCAATGAGGACAATATCCCCCGACTGAGCACGATCAAGGGCCTGAAAGATAGCCTTTTTGCGATCGGTTTCTACTTTATATTTTGTGGTGACGGGCTTGATCCCCTTTTCAATATCAGCAAGAATGGCACGAGGATCTTCTGTTCGGGGATTATCAGAGGTGATAATGGTAAAATCTGCCAATTTTCCAGAGATGGCACCCATGAGGGGGCGTTTTGTCTTGTCCCTGTCCCCTCCCGCCCCAAAAACGCAGATGAGTTTGCCCCCACTGGCGAGGGTTTCTCTCAGGGTTTGGAGAACCTTTTCGAGGGCGTCAGGCTTGTGGGCGTAGTCGATAACAGCAGTTACTTTGTTCTCTCCCACAACAGGTTCAACTCGACCTTTCACTTTGATGTTGGCAAACGACAGAGCAACGGCTCTCAGGTGGATACGCCACTGAGAAAGGATAGCAAAAGCCATGGTAAAATTGTAGACATTGGTGAGTCCTATCATTCGGATGGAAATAGGGACGTTTTTGACAGTAAATGAGCTCCCTGTGGATGAGAGTTCAATGGAAGAAGCAAGAAAGTCAGCCTTTTCCGCCCGTGTTGAAATTGAAAAAAGCTGGATATCAGGGAACTGGAGGGCGTGTTTGAGAACATCGAGAGAGCGTTCCATATCCTCGTTGTAGATGAAAATTTTTTTGGGCTTGATAGAGCGATTCAGGAAATCAATTGATGAGAGCTTTGTCTGGAAGTAGTTGTCCATTGTGCCGTGAAAATCGAGGTGATCCTGAGAGAAGTTGGTAAAACACATAACATCAAAATCGATTCCCTCGAGTCTTCCCAGGGCAAGGGCGTGGGATGAGACCTCCATGATGACATATTCCACTCGTTTGTTCACCATCTGGGCAAAGAAACGCTGAATCATAAGGGCGTCGGGCGTGGTGTTGGGTGCGGGAAAGCTCTCGTCCAGAATACGGTATTCAATGGTGCCGATGAGACCAGCAGCGAACCCCATGTTTCGAAGGGCTTGGTAGGTAACGAAGGCTGTGGTACTTTTCCCTGATGTTCCCGTGATGCCACAGACGGTCATTTTGCGGGAGGGATAATCGTAGAAACGAGCAGCGATTTTTCCCAGATTGTTCTGAAGCTGTGGGATGCCGATGAATACAGCGTCGGGGAATCGAGATTGCCATTCGGTTTGGCGGGTTTCTTCTACGAGAAACCATCGACACCCTCGCTCGTAGGCATCGGGGATGTACGGGTGTACATCATCGCTGTAGCCTGAGGCAGCAATAAACAGCGTGTTGGCATCCACCTTTCGAGAGTCGTTTTCAATGGCTGCGATGTCTTGCATGGCGTATGCACGATAGGTTGTTTCAAAAGCCTCGCGTCCCAAAATATCTCGTAGAAGGGCGTTGAGGAGCATGATGTTCTCCTTTGGTTTAGCGGCCTTCAAAGGAAATGATGGTTTTGCGAGAGGAACCTTTCACAGAAAGTTCCAGCTTTAATCCTTCACTTCCTTCTACCCAGTCGTTATTGGCGTTGAATTTGAGAATATTTTTTCCTTTGGAGATAGTGATTCTGCGTACCATTTTGGCTTGATTATCTTTGATCATGAAAAGCATTGCAATGCCTTCTTCTGAAGACTCGTAGAGGAGAGCGTAGTCGTATGTGCCACCTTGGCCAACGAGGTAGAGTTTGGCTACTGCAATATCCCCCTTTTGGAGAATCTCATAGGAAAGCTCCTGTCCGTCAATGGTAGGGGTTTCTTCTGAGCGGGTCGGGGATGAAGAAAGACATCCGGTAATGAGAAGAATACTTATGAACATGATAAATTTTTGAGGCATAGATTCCTCCTTCTGGTAAGGATTTTTCTCTTATATTATATACCAGAGGGGAAAATAATGCAAATGGAAAGAAAATTTTTGATTTTTGTGTGTTGTACTAACAAAAAAGGACTATTTGCTTTGTGGTCGGGGATGATACCCCCGCTTTCAAGAGCGGGGGATCGCTTGCTCTTACCCTGTCTCAGCCTGATTCTTCCGTGGGGGAACCAAGATGAAATAAGTAAGGAGCAGGAAGAGTCGAAAGCAAGTGCAAAGTTTACTCTATGAGGTTTCTGTTGAGGATGCACCTTTTTCCAGAGTTTTTTGTTTTCTTCCAAATTTGCTCCAAAAATTTTTTGATCCTTGTTCAGTTTTCGTTTAGCCTTGCCGTATATGTTATTAGAGAATCAAAGGGAGGAGGGGCGCATGAGAATTTTTTGGGGAATAGTTGGAATCTTAGGTTTTGTTTCTCTTGCCATGGCACAGGAAGGTGAGGCTGTTTTGTATTTTTATCGTGGGGATCCAGCGCGCACGATGTCAGAGGCTGATATCTTTATGGTGGATCATCTCACCACGAATGTTATTAAGCTTACAAAGAAGTATCGCGTCGTGACAAGAGAAACTCTTAAGGGGTATCTTCTTTCCCAGGGAAAGACAAATCTTCCTTCAGGTGATATTTCCCCAGATTTTGCGCAAAGCAATGCAGAGGCATGGGGCTTGAGTAGTATTGTGGAGATGCAATTTTTTGCGGGGGCGAAGCGGGGGATTTTTGATATTCAGCTACGGATATACGATGCAGTGGAGGGGCGGTATACGTATGATGAAAAGGTTCCTGCACAGGGCGGGAGGAATATTTTTGATGCCATGGACAAGGTTTCTCTTGCTCTAGGTGAAACCCTTACAGGGAGGAGGCTGGGATTTGGAGGGCTGCGGGTAAGCACCACGTTGACAAATGCCTTTATGCTCATTGATGGGATAGAGTATGAGACCTCTTCTGTCGTGATAGAGAATGCTCTTGCTGGGCTCACCCATGATATTGTGATTGGTACAACGCTTCCCTCGGGGAGAACCAATCTCTTTAGCAAGAGTTTTGTGATTCAGGATGGATTCACCTATGATCTCACCTATCATCATGAGGCGTGGGTAGAGGTGATCGACCTGCGTACCAATACCAACCGTATGCCCCTTGCTTCCTATAAGCCGGTGGCGAGCGGGGGCTCTCCCCTGCAGTTTGGTCCTTTTGTGCGGGTTGGTATGGGAAGCTTTGATTGGGTGGGGGCGTATCTTTCATGGCAGAGTATGGTGGTGGATCTCTCTTTAGGGTATATTCCCAAGTTGAAGGGAGACTACCCTATTTATAGTCATACGATAGGCATGCAGGGGCTTGTTCTGTTTCGTTTGTTTGATGCTGATGAGAGCTGGTGGAATGTAGGGATGGTGGGGGGGCTAACCGCGTACGCTGGGGTATATCCTTACTTCTTTTTCTATCAGGGTCTTCCCTATGTGACTGTTGGTGGAACGCTTTCGATACGGTGGAATTTTTCATGGGTGCCGTCTTGGCTACGGCGAATGGAGACAGAGTTGATTGTTGGGGTGTTTGGTGTTGAATCGACGGTGCCGATGATGGGGATAACGGTGCGGTATTAGGAGGTGGGTATGAAGATGATTTGGTGGAAGGTGCTTATTTTTGGTGGGGTGGGAATAGTGTTGACGGGGTGTTCGCTTCTCTTGGGGCCACTTTCCAAATTGAGTTTTGAATCTATTATCAATCGTCCATGGCAGTGGACATGGTTTGGAGAATGGACGGGGAGTGAGAATGCAATAGATTTTGCGCAGCCCAGGTATCTCTCTGTCTACAGGCTCGTGGATCAGAAGGATCCAGGATTTTTCGCGTATGTGCATAATAATCCTGGAGGCTATTTGTATATTCACTTTTCTCCGAGCAAGGAGAGAAAAGAGGTGCAAAGAGGGTTCACTGGTTATTTTTATTTTCCTCGGGTGTATGTGACTGAGGATCAGAAGGGGTTTTTGTTTCAGGCGCTTAGTCTTGCGGACAGTCGTGTTCTTTGGTATGATGGGAAGACCACCACAACATCAGGGGAGAGTTTTCCTTATTTGCATTCCTTGACATCGTTGGGGGAGAAGGTTTTGGTTTCTTTTATCGATGGTTATTCTGCGTATACAAATCGCATCTCTTTACTTTCTCCAGGGTCTTCAAGTACTTCGTTTTATATTTTTCCAGAAAGCTCCTCCTCTCATAACATGTATCTTTTTACGCTCGAGGGGGATACCCCCGAATCATCATTGATAGTAGCCGTTACCAATCAGTCTTATAGTAGTTGTCTAACTTTCCTTGATAGCCATGGAGGTTTCCAGGGGGAGAAAAGTACAAACTTTTCCAATGACGGCGGGGGCGCTCCTCTTGCTGGCGTTGTGGTTGGGAGCACGCCGTATTTGTTGGCAAATTCATATAACTCCTATACCCTTTTTCGTTGGCAGAGTGGTGGATGGCAAGGGATAGAAACAAGGGTGATAGTGGGAGCATATACTACCATCAAAGCCATTGACATGGTGGCGGTGGATGATGTGTTCTGGGCGGCATGGGTTGTTGAGCCGAATAAGATTCATGTAGGGTGCTATAGGCATTTTGCAGAGGGGGCTAAACTTCTCACAGAGAGGGATCTTACGGTGCCGAGTGAGAAGGGGAGTATCGAAGGGATCGATTTCTTCTATGACAGGGCTGGAGGACGGGTGATCTTGGGCGTGCTGCATGCTGTACCACCGGATAATCATATTGGAATATCGTACTGGTCTATTCCTGCGTGGTGAGGAGTTTATGAGGTGGGAGGAGAGTCTTCGAGGGAGCGGAGGAAGTCGTCCATGGGCTGGATGGGTATCCCAGCCTTGGTGGCTTTGGTGAGCTTGGAGCCGGGGTTTTCGCCAACGATGAGGAGGGAGGTTTGTTTGGTGATGGTATCTTGGGGGATTCCTCCGTTCTCTTCAATGAGTTTGAAGATTGCCTCACGGGTGAGGGTAGGGTGTTTGCCTGTGACGCAGATGAAAAGCCCTGAAAGTTTTCCTTTTTTGGGAGGGGATTTGGCTTCTTGAATGGTAATGCCACTCTGGAGGAGGTTTTCGATCTCTTGATTGTTGAGAGAATCAGCAAAAAAGTCTGTGATACTTTTGGCAACAGTTTCTCCAATACCATAGAGCTCGATGAGTTTTGCATAGGGGGCTTTGCGGATGTTGTCGAGTGTTTTGAATTCACGGGCGAGGAGTTTGGCTGTTTCAAGCCCTACATAGTCGATCCCAAGGGCAAAAAGGAAGCGGTCGAGGGGGATATTTTTCTTCTCTTCGATGGAGGAGAGGAGTTTGTCCACAAGTTTTTCCCCCATTCGTTCAAGGGAGATGAGTTCTTTTCGGTGGGTGTGAAGGTGGAAGATGTCAGCATAGGAACGGATAAAACCTTCATCGTAGAGGCGATCGAGGAGTTCGGAACCTAATCCTTCGATGTCAAAGGCGTTTCTCGAAACAAAGTGGCGGAGTCTTGCTTTAACGATGGCTGGGCATGCTCGATTGGGGCAGAAGATGCCCACCTGATCCTGTTTTTTCACTAGGGGAGTATGGCAAATGGGGCATTCGCTTGGTTCGGTGACGGGTTGGGCGTTTGGTGGGCGCTTCTCTTTGACTACGCCAACGACTTTGGGGATAACCTCTCCTGAGCGTTCAACGATAAGGGTGTCGCCATAGTGAATGTCGAGCCTATTTACCTCGTCGAAGTTGTGGAGGGTGGCCCGCTGTACGCGAGCCCCCGCGAGAAAAACGGGATCGAAGATGGCAACGGGCGTGATGGTGCCCTGTTTGCCCACACCGAGTTCGATCTCACGAAGGACTGCCTGGGCCTGCATGGGCTTGAACTTCCAAGCGATAGCCCATTTTGGGCTTTTGGCGTCGTAGCCGAGGGTCTTTTGCAGGCGAATGTCGTCCACTTTGACCACAATACCATCGATGTCGTAGGGGATATCCTCTCGATGAATCTCCCAATGGGCATGATAGCTTCGGAGTTCATCGAGATTGGTTGTTCGGATGCGGTGAGGACAGATGGAAAATCCGTGTTCTTTGAGGTAGCTCATGCGCTCATAGTGGGATGGAATTATATCATCATCAGGAAACCTCACTCCATAGGCGTAGAAAAAGAGTTTTCGTTTTGCTGTAATGGAAGAGTCCAACTGTCGGAGAGAACCTGCTGCTGCATTGCGGGGATTGGCAAAGAGGGACTCACCCTCACTCTCTCGTTCTCTATTGAGTGCGAGGAAGTCGTTTCGGTGCATTACCACCTCACCGTAGACAACCAAACGAGGAGGTGCCTCTCCGATGAGTTTGAGGGGGAGATTGCGGATGGTTTTGACATTGGGGGTGACAACCTCTCCGATTTCACCATTTCCTCGCGTACTGGCAAGAGAGAGACTACCGTTTTCGTAGATCAGTTCGATGGCGAGTCCGTCGAATTTGTGTTCTGCTGTCCAGATAACAGTGGTTTGGAGAGTGTCTCGAACACGTTGGAAAAAGGCGGTAAACTCTTCGGCGTTGAGGGCATTACTGAGGCTGTACATCCTGTAGGGATGGGTGAAGTTCTCAAAACTTTTGAGTGGTTCTGAACCCACCCTCTGCGAAGGAGAATCGGGGGTGATGAGATCGGAGAAAGTCTTTTCTATCTCGATGAGTTTTCTCATGGCTTCGTCATATTCACTGTCAGTAATAATAGGATCGTCCAGTACATAGTAACGGTAGTTGTGGTAGTTGAGAAACTCACGGAGTTTTGTAATTTCCCTGATGGCCTCATCGCGGGTCATGGCTATTCCTCCTGCACATACTCAGCAAAAAAGTCTTTGAGTCGTTTTGCTACCTCTTCAAGCTCTTTGAGGTCGGGGAGAAAGACAAATCGGAAGTGGTCGGGGTGGGGCCAGTTGAATCCTGTTCCCTGAACGAGGAGGATATGCTTGGAACGAAGGATATCATAGGCAAGCTTGACATCGTTTTTGATTTTGAAGCGTTTGACATCCACCTTGGGGAAGAGATAGAGTGCCCCCATCGGTTTGACACAGGAGATACCCGGGATGTCGCTAAGAAGTTGATAGGCATAATCCCGTTGCTCGCGGAGTCTTCCGCCGGGTTTGACAAGGTCGTCGATGCTCTGATAACCCCCGAGAGAGGTTTGGATGGCATACTGGGCAGGCACATTGCTGCAGAGCCGCATAGAAGCCATAAGGTTGAGTCCCTCGATGTAATCACTTGCCCATTCCTTTTTGCCTGAAAGCATGAGCCAACCGACCCTGAATCCGGGTATTCTATGAGATTTGGAGAGTCCGTTGTAGGTGAGCACCAATGTCTCATCGGTGAGGCTGGCAATACAGTGGGCAACAGCGTCTTCATAGACAATCTTTTCGTAGATTTCGTCAGAGAAGATGATAAGCTGGTGTTCTACCGCGATTTTGATAATCTCGTTGATGATTTCAATGGGATAGACAGCCCCCGTTGGGTTGTTGGGGTTGATAACAACGATGCCTTTGGTCTTGGGGGTGATTTTTTTCTTGATGTCGGCGATGTCTGGGAACCAGTTGGATTCCTCATCACAGAGGTAGTGAACAGGCTTGCCTCCAGCAAGGGTTACTGCTCCTGTCCAGAGTGGATAGTCGGGTATAGGAACGAGGACTTCATCGCCGTTGTCGAGAAGAGCCTGCAGCGAGAGGAGAATGAGTTCACTCACCCCGTTGCCAATATAGATGTCTTCAATGTCAATATCGCGAATGCCCTTGAGCTGGTAGTACTGCATCACAGCCTTACGAGCGGAGAACACTCCTTTTGAGTTGGTGTATCCTTGTGCCTGACGGAGATTCATTGCCACATCACGAATGACTTCATCGGGGGCCTCTAAACCAAAGGTGGGAGGGTTGCCTGTGTTGAGTTTGATGATATGGTAACCCTCTTGCTCGAGGCGTTGAGCTTCTTCAACAACGGGGCCACGAATATCGTAAAAGATACCTTCAAGTTTGTGCGATTTGCGGAAAGTGCGGTGTTGCATTTTTATTCCTCCTGTTCATAATAATCGGTGTCTTTCGGGTATTCTAAAGTATAACCAATCGAGAGGGATTTTTCTTCTCCTGCACGGAGTTCTATGTTCCAGGTGATAATCCCGTCGTTGGTTTGGATAGAGCGAATTTCTTGGGGGCTTTTTTCACTGATGGTGATGTTTTTGATGACGATGCGTTCTTCTGATGGAAGAGGGATACGATCGAGGACAGTGAGTCGAATGGCTTTGTTGAGATTGTTTCGTAGGGTGATTTTCCAGAGTTTTTCGTGAAGAATGGTGGAACGAAGAATGCCCGGCATATCTTTGTAGTCTTTGACAAGCTCGCGTTTCACCTCAATGTTACGAACCTCTACACCGGGAAAGGAGAAACTAGCAGAAGGTATGATGGTTTGAGGGAGAAAAAGGGGAGAGGTTTTCCCTTGGTTGAGGACAACAACTTCACCGGGGATGAGAGTGAGAGGAAGGGTGTTGGAAAGGGTGATGCGATACCAGCCCCAAGTGGATTTGGGAGGGAGAACAAAGTAAGAAGAAAAGATGGCAACTTTTTTGGGTTCCCAGAGGGGAATGGATGTGTTCTGTCGAAGGATGACCATGTTGGAAATAAACCACACGACCCCTTGAGAGGCAGTGGTCTCTTGAACGGCAATATCGCTTTTTTCCGCATAGGCCTCTGGAAGAGCCATGGCACGGGATGGTGCTGAGGCAGCCTTGTAGATGGGTCTATTTTGTTGGAGATAGACTCGCAAACGAGGGAGATTCATTTCCCTCTGCTGGGACTGATAGGGGTAGCCGACAATCCAGAGAGAGGGGAGCTTTTTCTCCAGCGGAAAGGCTGTTTGGATGAGAACATCGGCGCCCAAGGTTTCTTTTTCAACGGAGAGGGTATAGCGGATTTTCCACTGGGCGGGAATGGAGTACTTCAATGTTCCCGTAAAGGGCTGCTCAAGATTCCACACGGTAAGGGTGGTGGAACGAGAGGCAAGGATACCAGCGAGTTGTTTGGTTTTTTCCTGAAAGGAGGCGAGACGAGAACGAAGGGAGAGTATATCTGATTGAACACTCTGGAGACTCTCTTCGGTTGTCGTGAGCTGGCGTTCGTATTTGTCCATGAGGTCAGCTGATTTGGAGGATTGGTTGCCGGCGAGATTTTGGAGAATGCTCATGAAGAGCTGGCGTTTTTCTGTGATTCGGGCTTGTTTTTGTTCGAGGGTGGAAAGTTGCAGAGAAAGGGCGGCAATGGTATTGGTCAGGTTGGTGTATTCCTGAAAAGTAGGGAGAAGGCTCTCGGGGTAGATGTTGGTGGTGCTTTCGCTCAGGAGAGCAACAGCGGGAATGGTTTCTCTCTCAATGGCTTTTGCGGGAAAGATGAGGGTTGTGGCTTGTGTGACTCGTTCTTCGATAACGAGACGGTCAAGGTAGAGGAAGGCTTCTTGAGACCAGAGAAGACCAAGGGCGAAAAAGAGGGAGAGGGAGGAAATGAGGGTTTTCATAGGTTTTTCTCCTTGAGTTTTTTGAGGAGGTTCGTTCGGAAAGCCTCATAGTGGGTGAAAATGAGATTGGTATAGGCGGGATTGAGTTCGAGAACATACTGAATATTTGTTGTCTTGGAGGTGAGAAGGGATGTATTGAACGGAATGCCATCGTGCATCTCAACAATATGGAGGTTTTTGTCCGTGTAGACAATCTTCATGGGAAGGGGGGTGTTTTTCATCCAAAAGGAAACCTGTTGAGGGCGATCGAAAACGAATACCATTCCAGCCCATTGTCCCCAGTTGGTTCGGTACATCATGCCTATTCTGTGTTCGAATTCTGTTGTGGCAAGGGGGAAGATGAGTCTCTGGGTGAGAAGAACGACAATAGCGAGATTGGTGAACATTTACTTTCCTCCTGATGTTTTTCGGTATTTCTGTGACAAGGGAAAATTACAGGAGGGGCAGCTGCGTTCAAAGGCGGGTTTGTCATCAAGGAATGTCATATCGACTCGATGATGGCAGTTGGGGCAAACAATGCTTTTGTCTTCGAGCCAGTGGATCTCGTGTTTGAAATAGAGAGAGATGACAACAAAGCCGATCCATCCTGTAAGTCCTCCGGCCCACAGGAGGGCAAGAGAAAAAGGGAGAAAGGAGAGGAGAATGACAAACAGGATGACCCCACCACAAAGAATCCAAAAGAGGATTTTTACCATCTTCATAGCGACCTCATGGATTTTTTGTTTTGTAGATCATCATATCAATGAGGGTAATGCTTTCTGTCGGTGGTGGTGTAATGAGGAGAAATTGTTCTCGTGCTTGTTCATAGGTGGAGAGAGCCTTTTGAGTAATACCAAGGTTTCTGTAGACTTCAGCCCAGTAGAAGAGGAGAGTTCCCTTGGTAAGCGGATCGTCGTAATAGTCAATGGCTGTTTCAAAGAAGATCTCTCCCCATGTGATCGATTTGAATCGTATGAAAAACTCTGATATTCGGGAAACGGTATCACTTGTTGGGTTGAGTTCAAAGAGGAGAAGTGCCCGTTCGTTGAAACGTTGCCAGTTGGTGAGGCGAGCCGATGCCTCGAGGAGGAAAAAAAGCCCTTGTTGGTTGGTCGTTGTGGAGAGAAGGCGCTCCATGAGGAAGAGGGCTTCCTGTGGTTGGGAGAGGTCGAGGTAGAGTTGAGCAGAAAGGAGAAAAAGTTCTTCTTGTTGGGAGCGATTTTTGATAAATGGGTAGTTTCTTTGGATGAGGTGGAGAGCCTCATCGTATCTTTGATTGGCTCTGAGGATGCTTGCCTGAAGAGCAAAAAGATAAAAGTTTGAGGGGTATTGGTTGAGTGCGTTGGAAAGAATAAAGACGGCTTGGTTGGTGTTGCCAAGGGCCAAGTAGGCGAGAGCCTGATAAGCAAAAATGTCAGGGGTGGTTCTTTTGGAGAGAAGGAGGGCGTTACTTGTGGTGAGGAGGAGATTGGAAGCAATAGCCTTGGGAGTAGAAAACCAGCCTTTCCAGAGACCTATGCCATAGTAGCGGGACAAAAGCTCCCAGAGAGGGAGATCTTTGTGGTATTGGTTGGTGAACGGAATCAAGACATTCTCGATGGGAAAATAGTAGGTTCGTGTTTCTCCGTCAGGGTTGGAGAACGAAAACCACTGTCCGTTAGTGGAAATGCCATACTCAAGAGCGATATGGGCTGCCTGGTACATGAGGGAATAGTTGGTATAGGCTATATCTTTGCTCAGAAAGAACTGGAAGGCATCAAGGTATCGATTGCTGCTCACGAGGAGAAGACCTTCTTGAACGGCTGCGGGACAGTGTATAGCAAAAACGAGCAACAAGCCCAAAAGGATGAGAACCCTTCTGTATTGCATTGTGTTTCCTCTGCGGAGAAACCTTATTGAATTATTGTAAACAGGAAGAGGGGAAAAAGCAAATTTCAAAAGGGGCGAGAGTTTCTTTGTCCTGTGTTGGTGTGTCTTTGTTGGTTTGTTTTTGCGGTGGAGGAGTGTGGTTTTTCTTAATGATTTTATGAAATTGCCGATACTGTGGATAGAATATTGGGAGAAGGAGAAAAGTATGATGCGGTCTCTCTGGACAGCTGCCTCTGGTATGATTGGAGAGCAGTTTCATATCGACACGATAGCCAACAACCTGGCAAACATTAATACGACGGGGTTTAAAAAGACCCGTGCGGAGTTTGAAGATCTTTTGTATCAGACTATACGACTAGCGGGTACACCATCTTCGGAGATTTCTCAGTATCCTACGGGGATTCAGGTGGGACTTGGTGTGCGGCCTTCTGCAACGCAAAAGTTTTATACGCAGGGGAGTTTGCAGAATACGGGGAATAAGCTGGATGTGGCTATAGAGGGAGAGGGTTTTCTGGGTGTATTTCTTCCCGATGGAACCCAAGCGTATACAAGGGATGGCACTCTCAAACTGGATAGCAATGGGGAGATTGTGACCTCTCAGGGATACAGGCTCAATCCCCCTATTGTACTTCCTGATGAGTTTGAGGTTCAGAGTCTCACCATATCCAAGGATGGTTTGGTTACGGTGAAGGTTGCAGGTGGAGATGAGGATATTGAAGTAGGAAGAATTCTCCTCTATCGGTTTATAAACCCAGCGGGTCTCACCAATATAGGTGAAAACTATGTAAAAGAAAGCCCTGCTTCAGGGCCTGCTGTTGAGGGTATTCCTTCATTGGCAGGGTATGGGAAACTTCATCAGGGGTTCCTCGAGATGTCCAATGTGAATGCAGTTCAGGAAATGGTGGATATGATTGTGGCACAGAGAGCTTATGAATTCAATTCTCGTGCTATTCAGACCAGCGATTCCATGCTGGGAACGGCGAATAGTTTGAAACGATAATTTTCTCCCCTCCCTTTTATGAAAAAAGGCTGTTCGAAAGAACAGCCTTTTTTGTTTGGTTTTTTCTGTACTTATCGAGCGTATTCCACGATACGGGTCTCGCGGATGAGTGTGATTTTGATTTGTCCTGGGTATTTCATCTCGGACTCGATCTTTTTGGCAATGTCTCTTGCCAGAATAGCTGCACTTTGGTCGTCTACCTTTTCACTTGCCACAAACACTCTCACCTCTCTTCCAGCTTGAATGGCATAAGCTTTTTCTACACCATCGAACGATGTGGCAGCCGCTTCCAGCGTCTGAAGTCGTTTAATATAGTTCTCAAATGATTCGCGTCGTGCTCCAGGGCGAGATGCCGAAATGGCATCAGCAGCACTCACAATAGCAGCGGTGAGGAATTTTGCCTCAACCTCTCCATGATGGGAGGCAATGGCATTGATTACTTCCTCGGGGAGCCCATACTTGCTGGCAACATCCGCACCAACAGTGGCGTGAACACCCTCTCCGAGGGTTTTAATACCCTTGCCAATGTCGTGGAGAAGACCAGCCATCTTGGCGTATTCTACATTGGTCTTGAGTTCTCCTGCTATCATGCCGGCAAGGTTGGCGACCTCGATGGAGTGGTCGTACACATTCTGTCCATAACTCGTGCGGTATTTGAGACGACCAATATAGGGATACAACTCACGAGGGAGAATGATCTTGAGGTCAATACAGGCTTGCTTGCCAGCATCAACAATGTTTTGTTCCATCTCTTTGGTAACCTTTTGGATTATTTCTTCAATACGAGCGGGATGGATGCGTCCGTCTTGAATCAGTTGCTCGAGAGAGCGTTTGGCAACCTCTCGTCGATACGGATCAAACGACGAGATGATCACCACTTCTGGAGTATCATCAATGATGAGATCAACACCTGCGATCGCTTCAAACGATCGAATATTTCTTCCCTCTCTTCCGATGATACGACCTTTCATTTCATCGTTTGGTAAGGTGACGGTGGAGATGGCTTTTTCGGCGGTTACTTCGGCAGCGTTTCGCTGAATGGCACTGAGAATAATCTCACGAGCGTGGCTCTCCGCCTGATCTTTGGCTTCTTCTTCCATCTTTTTGATCATTTGGATAGAGTCACGTTTCGCCTCATCCAGCATCTCTTCGATGAGCATTTGTTTGGCTTGTTCAGCCGTCATCTGGGCAATACGCTCCAGCTCTTTCAGATGCTTCTCGTGAGCTGCCTGAAGTTCCTCTGCCTTTTGCTTGAGAAGGCGTCGTTCCTGCTCGAGTTCCTGCTCTTTTTTGTCCAAGGTTTCCATGCGCTTGTCGAGCAGGTCTTCCTTCTGCATAAGTCGCCGCTGGTTTTGCTGCAACTCAGCACTTCGATCCCGAAACTCCTTCTCCAGTTGTCGCCGTTCTTCTAGAAGCTTGTCTTTTGCCTCTAGAAGCATCTCTCGCTTTTTTGTTTCTGCTTCCCGCGCGGCATTTTCCAAAATCTGGCTTACTCGTTTTTCTGCAGACTTCAACTGAAACTGCGCCCATACCCATCGCAGGAAAAACCCAACACCTATACCAACCAGAGAGGGGATAAGCCAATTAGCTATCGTACGAAACATAATTATCCCCTTTACTCTTTTTTTGGTTGTATAATTGTACAAGAAAAACGGATAATTGTCAATATATTATTGAAAAGATTTGTTGGAGCAACTCTGAAAGAGGATGAGAAACTATAGGTTTAGGGAATTGATGAGATTACTGTAGAAGAGGGGAAAGATGAAAAGGGTAGCATTGTCGCTGTAGCCATCAACTCCGATAGAGAAAACCCAACATGGAGAGGAGCTACATTGTTTTTAGTAAGAAAAATGACTGGATGGATAGTGAAATGAAACAGCACCTGACGCGGAAGGAGGCTCGGCTTGCCGCCGCTTCATTACAGGATTAACCCCCCAAGCAGGACTCCTGCAACTTCCACATATATTATCGCATATTTTAGGGGAAAAGTCAAGTGTTGAGAGAAAAATGGTAAGAACAAGCGGAGACAAGGCAGTTTCCTCTTTTTTGTTGGCATAAAATACTCGAAAAGAGTTGACAAAATATTTTCTTCTCTTTAAAATATCATACTCATATTTTCAGAAAAAGGAGAAGACCATGTACGCTATTGTTGAAATTGGAGGGAAACAGTACAAGGCTGAGAAAGGGGCTACTCTCCGTGTGGATCATTTGTCTGCGAAAGAGAATGAAAAGATAAAAATTAAAGAAGTGTTGTTTTTGCACACCGACAAGAAGGATATCATTGGGCAGCCTTATGTGAAGGATGCTGTTGTTGAGTGCAAAGTGGTCAAGGCTGAGGAAAAGGGAGAGAAGCTCACAGTGTTTAAGTACAAGCCCAAGACCAACTATTCTGTGAAGCGTGGTTACCGACATACCTTTACGGTACTTGAGGTAGTTGCTATTCAGGAGAAGGCAAAAGAAGCCGTTGAGGCATGATTATTATACGGATTGATGAAACCTCACACCGGGTTGTGGCACAGGGGCATGCTCTTTTTGCTCCGAAGGGGAGCGATGTGGTGTGTGCTGCTGTGTCGATTGTGCTGCAGAGTTGGGTGGTGGGGTGTAGGATCCTCTGCAAACAGGATGTTTCTGTCGTGCAGAGGGAGGGTGTTTGGGAAGCGTCGCTTGCCGATGCTCGGGAAGAGGCGATACTTCTTTGGAAGAATATGATCCTTACGCTGGATATCCTGTCAAGGCAGTATCCAGAGAATATACAATTGCAGTGGGAGGAGAACCATGGCTCATAAAAAGGGTGGCGGTGTTGCCAAGAATGGACGAGATAGTGAGTCCAAACGTTTGGGAGTGAAGGTTTTTGGTGGTCAAATGGTTATTCCCGGAAATATTATTGTTCGTCAGCGTGGTACTCGTTTTCATCCGGGGAAGAATGTTGGTATGGGAAGAGATCATACTCTCTTTGCTTTGAAGCCCGGTATTGTAACTTTTGCTGAGAGCAAGAATCGCAAGGTGGTGCATGTTATTGAACTAAAGGAGGAGAAGCCACTGCGCGCGAAAACGGCCAAGGCAAAGGCTGAGTAAGGAGCATGGTATGACGGAGGAGAGGCTTCAGTATTTCAAGAAGCGTCTCGAGGAGATGCGGGATTCCATTCTCGAGAATATTCGAACGGAGACAGCAGAAGAAAGCAATCCCTTTGAAACTGATGGTGATGTTATTGATCAGGCTGATGTGTTGAGTACGGCCTCTCTGGTAGAAGGTTTGTCCAATACGCAGAAACGTACCCTTGAGGATGTTTTGCGTGCTCTTCAGCGAATAGAGAATGGGATGTATGGAAAGTGTGTGGTATGTGGTGAAGAGATTGATGAAGAGCGACTCGAAGCCATTCCATACGCGGAAAAGTGCCGTAAGCATATGTAAAAGTGAGGGATTATCCAGGATGGATAATCCCTTTTTTGTTGGCAAGATAACAAAAAGATAGATTTGTTTAAAAAGCAGGGGTTTTTCTTGATTATTTTTTCGCCTTTCACTATCATATTAACAATGTTTTTGTGAAGAGAGGTGCTCCATGGAGAAAAAACAAAAGGTCTTTACATTTCGACGGGGCGGCATTCATCCTCATGAAAATAAGCTCACGGCCATGCTTTCTATCGTTAATGCTGATATTCCTCCTCTTGTTCGTATCCCGATGGCGCAGCATCTTGGTTCACCGGCAAAGGTGTTGGTGAATGTGGGTGATGAGGTTGTTGAGGGACAGCGAATTGGTGAAGCGACAGGGATGATTTCTGCTCATATTCATGCCAGTGTTTCCGGTGTGGTAACAGCTATTGAAAAAGCCAATACCTTGACGGCAAAACAGGTTGACTTTGTAGTGATTAAGACGGGTGGTTCTTTTCGTAACTGGATGGGCGAGAAGTTTGCGTGGGAAAATCTTTCCTCTCAGCAGCTTGTTGATCTGGTGCGCGAGGCTGGGGTAGTAGGGCTTGGTGGAGCAACCTTTCCAACGCATGTGAAACTCACTCCCCCTCCGGGCAAGGTGATAGAAACCCTTATTCTCAATGGTGCTGAGTGTGAGCCTTATCTCACCATTGACCATCGTATGCTTCTTGAAAAGTCAACGGAGATCCTTGTTGCCATCGAGATCGTGAAGAAGATTTTGCCAACTATTAAAAAGGTTTATGTGGGTATTGAAACGAACAAAGCTGATGCGGTGGAACATTGGCTCCAATTGGTGGCTGGTAGATCGGATATTAAAGTGGCACCACTTCGCACTCGCTATCCGCAGGGTGGAGAAAAACAGCTCATTCAGGCGATTACGGGGAAAGAGGTTCCAACGAAAGGTCTCCCTGCCGATATTGGTGTTCTGGTGGAGAATGTTTCTACCATGAATGCTATCTATGAGGCTGTTGTGTATTACAAGCCTCTTATCGAACGAGGAGTGACCTATACAGGGGAGGGAGTTCCCCACCCGGGGAATTATAAAGTGCGTCTGGGAACACCTATTTCCCATCTCATCGAAAGCTATGGCAAGCCGGCACGCTATGCGGCAATGATTTCTGGTGGTCCTATGATGGGGCTAGAGATTCCTGATGAGAATATGCCTGTGATCAAGTCGACGAGTGGGATTGTTTTTCTTTCTCCGAAAGAAGATTATCAAGTTGAAGATAGACCCTGTATTCGCTGTGCAAAATGTCTTGCTGTTTGTCCTATAGGGCTTATGCCAACAGAGTTGGCGAAGCTTTCGGATAATTTTCTGGTGGAGGAAGCAGCTTCGATAGGGCTGTTTGATTGTATTGAGTGTGGAGCCTGTGCGTATATCTGTCCTTCTAAGATTCCTCTTGTTGGTCTCATTCGATATGGGAAGGAGTTCTACAAACGCAAGCAGGCTCAGCTGAAAAAATAGGAGGCAAGGAGAGGAAACTATGGCAAAGGCAAAAGGAAAAGCGGGAGCTGGATTGTTTTCTCCCCATATTCATAGTCCACTTTCTGTAGAAAAGGTGATGTGGGATGTGGTGATTGCCCTTATTCCTGCAGGGATTGCAAGTGTGTATTTCTTTGGGGCAAATTCTCTCCGTATTATTGGTATCAGTTTGGTCACAGCCCTTCTCACGGAACTGGTGATGGGGCTTATGACCAAACGGGGAATTACCATTTTTGATGGGAGTGTGGTGATTACAGCGCTTCTCTATGCTTACAATCTGCCTCCTTCTGCTCCCTGGTTTGTGGTGGTTTTTGGTGTTATCTTTGCTGTGGCGTTTGTGAAATGGGCTTTTGGAGGATTGGGGTACAATTTTATGAACCCTGCGATTGGCGGGAGACTCTTTGTGATGATTGCATGGTCTGGGTTTGTTACGGGGCATTGGTCTCCAACGATTCGTTCTCTTGTGAATCAGGGGGTGGATTTTTGGCAGGCGTCTCGGATGATTGTTTCTCCAGAGATGATTACATCTGCTACACCGCTTTCTGTTCTCAAGGTGGACGGAATAGCCAGTGCCTCAACACAAGGCTTTACGAACTATTGGAATCTCTTCATCGGGAATGTTCCTGGTTGTATTGGTGAAACCTCGGCTTTGGCAATTCTCATTGGGGTGGTTTATCTTTTGATTCGGAAGGTTATTACCTGGGAAGTGCCAGTAATCTATATAGGGACTGTGGCACTTTTGAGTTGGATTTTGGGTGGTTTGCCTGCAGGGGCTGGGTTTTTTGCAGGGGATCCCTTGTTTCATATTCTTTCTGGTGGGTTGATGTTGGGGGCTTGTTTTATGGCAAATGATAGTGTGACATCCCCACTGAGTTTTTCGGGAAATGTGTTTTATGCTGTGATGCTTGGGATTTTGACAACACTGATCCGTCTTTTTGGTGGGTATCCAGAGGGAGTGGCGCTTTCGATTGGGCTTATGAATGTCTTTGTGCCACTCATTGATCGGTATTTTCGTCCTACGATCTACGGTTATCGTCGTAGTCGTGTAAAATAGCCAGAGGAGTGTTGGTATGAAGTTTTTGAAAGATCTCTACCCTCTTGTGGTGATTACCACAGTGGCGGGAATACTGCTTGCTTTGACCTATGGGAGTTTAAAGCCATCGTTGGATATGGCTGATAAAAATGAGTTTGAACGCTCTCTTCGTGAAGTCTATTCACCCTTTGATCGCTATGAGGAAAAGTCTGTGGATGGCTCTCTCTACTATGTGTTGTATACGAAGGATACCCCTGTGGCGTTTGTGTTTCGGACATCGGCTGTAGGATATGGTGGGGCAGTGGAGGTGCTTACGGCTATTACCAATGGTGCTGTGGCACGGGTTGTGGTGATGAGTATGGCATCAGAGACCCCAGGACTGGGGACAAAGGCAAAGGATCCCAAGTGGTTGGCACAATTTTTAGGGCGAACAGGGGATATGATCCCTACTTCAAAGGCTGAGTTTGCGAGTAAGGGGTGTGATGCTGTTTCTGGTGCTACTTTTTCTTCGCTTGCTGTAACGCGGTCGATCAAGAAGGCATTTGAATTGTATACAAGTGTTGCTCAAAGCATGGCTACTACCAATGCTTCGGCAACGGTAACAGAGTAGGAGGTGACGATGAGCGCATGGAAGGAATTTACCAAGGGTATATTTCGAGAGAATCCTACCTTTGTGGTTGTTTTGGGGCTTTGTCCTACCCTTGCCGTAACAACGCAGACGATTAATGGTTTGGGCATGGGGATTGCCGTAATCTTTGTTCTTACCTTGTCGAATTTGTTGATTTCTCTTTTGCGGAACTTTATTCCAGAGATTGTTCGTATTCCTGCTTATATTGTGATTATCGCCTCGTTTGTGACGATTGTGCAGATGGTGATGAAAGCCTTTACACCGGAACTTGATAGGGCGCTTGGGATTTTTATCCCGTTGATCGTGGTGAATTGTATTATTCTCGGACGTGCTGAGGCTTTTGCCTCAAAGAATACCCCACTGCTTTCGGTAATGGATGGACTGGGAATGGGTGTAGGGTTTACATTGGCATTAACATTGATTGGTCTTATTCGAGAGGTGTTGGGAAGTGGTACGATAACCCTTCAATTGGCTGGCATAGGGACGGTGATTGATCTCACTCATTGGGTTCAATCTCCCGCGACGATTATGATTCTTCCTACCGGTGGGTTTATTGTGCTGGGGACGCTTCTTGCCCTCATCCAGTACTTGAAGAATCGTTCGGCAGAAAAAGCCAAAGCAAAGAAAGTATAGTGGGAGGTGCGTATGGATGTGAACAAGCTCTTTGTCATTACGATGAGTGCTATTTTTGTGAATAACTTTATTTTTTCTCGGTTTTTGGGGCTCTGTCCCTTCTTTGGGGTTTCAAAAAAGATGAGTTCGGCAATTGGTATGGGGTTTGCTGTGACATTTGTTTTGGTGATGTCCACAGCAGTTATCTATCCAGTAAATCTTTTGCTTGTACGGTTGGGGATTGAGTTTTTGCAGGTGATTGTGTTTATTCTGGTGATTGCTGCTTTTGTGCAGATGGTGGAGATCTTTCTCAAAAAGATGGCTCCAGCTCTCTATCATGCCCTTGGTATCTATCTCCCCCTTATTACTACCAACTGTGCGATTTTGGGAACGGCTTTTCTTGTTCTCAAGGAACGCTATGATTTTGTTGAATCATTGTTTTTTGCTTTTGCTGCGGGGGTGGGATTTTCTTTGGCTCTCATCATGATGGCGAGTGTTCGAGAAAGGTTGGATCTTGCCAAGGTACCGAAGGCTTTTAAGGGGCTACCTATTGCCTTTATTTCTGCAGCGCTTATGTCCATGGCAATGTATGCCTTTGTTGGTTTTGTGAAGTAGTGAAAGCCTCCGAAAGGAGGCTTTTTTGTTGAAAAAATGCTGTGGTCTCTTTCCTTGTTTCAGCTTGGTTTTCCCCGTGGGAGAAAAAAGAGATACGGAAAGAGCAAAGCCGACCCCCCTCCTTACTTATTACACCTTGAGGGAAACTGCTATCCCCCTGTTTCAGCCAAAGTCTTTCCTCGCTCGAATCAAACTGAGACAAGGCAAGAGCAAGTTTTTTGGCACGAAAAAAAAGAAAAATATTCTTCTTAAATATTGACAAAACTATCTTTTCTCTTAAAATAATTACTGGTAAAGAAATTTATCCGGTGGAGGATGTTATGGCGGATAAGGCAAAAGAACAAAATAAGTACATCTTTCAGAAGCGTCTTCAGGAGGCATTGACGGCGTGGGCATTTTTGCTTCCTAACCTGATCGGGTTTTTGCTGATTACTTTTTTCCCGATCTTTTTTACCTTCTATCTTGCTTTTACGGAGTGGGATGGTCTCTCGTATGCCAGTCCTGCAAAGTTGAAGGTCGCTTTCAAACGAACGGGGGCAGACACCAATCAGGTGATCAACATTCCTGCGGGCTCGAGGCTCTCGGTCACTACTCGAAAGGTGGGGTACCGAGATTTGCAAGTGCCTATTACCTACAAACTTCTTCAGGATGTTGTGATTACACCTGATCAAAAGGTGATTTCTCTGGGGGATATGAATGCTCTGAGACAGTGGTCTTCGTATACCAATGAGAAGGGTCAATTTCTTGATGTTGTGATGGACAAACTCCCTCCTGAAGTGAAGACACTCAAAGAAGGGGATCTCTTCTTCTCTCGAACAGAGATTATGTCGGCGAATGTGCGTTGGGCTACTCCTGTTGAGGGAGTGGGGATTGGACTCGATCTGAGCAAGCCGGGGCATGAACTTGTCTTGGTGAGTCGCTTGGATCGTGAGGTAGTGATTCCTGCAGGGACGATGATTCAGGCGGATATGTTTATTAAGGTGACAGAGTCCCCTCGTGATCGAACATGGGTTTTTGAAATTGATAAGCCTGTTACCATTCCTGCTGGGCAGCTTGAGTCCAAACCTGTTGCTGTTCAGGCTACAGAGAATGGTGAGATGGGAAGCGAGGCTTCGTTGATGGGGATGAAGCTCAATATTCAACCTGCGGTTCCGAATGTGGAGTGTTATATCAAGTTTGTGCAGGCAACGGGAAACAATGGATTGCAGTTTGTGGGCTTGCGAAACTTTGAAGAGATTCTTTTCCGTGATACCCGTTTCAAGGAATATCTTGCCAATACCTTTATCTTTTTGCTTGAAATTCCTCTGGGGATGATGGTGTCGCTTATTCTGGCTCTCGCTATGAACCTCCCTCTCAAGGGCATTGTGGCATTTCGTGTGATGTATTTCTTGCCAGTGATTTCGAATATTGTGGCGGTGGCTCTTGTGTGGCGATGGTTCTTGAATCCAGAGTATGGTATTATTAACAATATTTTGCGCTCTATTGGTATTACCAATCCTCCCAACTGGCTTGCAGACAAGACATGGGCGAAGGTTTCTATTATCGTTGTGGATGTATGGAAGGGTGCTGGGTACAACATGATGCTCTATCTCGCAGGGCTTCAGGGTATTTCGCAGGACTTTTATGAGGCAGCAGAGATTGATGGTGCTACTCCCTGGCAGCAGTTCTGGAATATTACCTGGCCGCTTCTGAGTCCTACCAATTTCTTCATTCTGGTGATGGGTATTATTGGTGGATTCCAGGCGTTTGGAACACAGTATGCCCTTACGGGTGGTGGTCCTGCTGGTGGTACAACGACCATTGTGTTCTATGTGTACAGCAATGCGTTTAAATGGGGAAAGATGGGGTATGCTTCTTCGCTTGCAGTGATTTTGTTTGGGCTTGTGATGCTGGCAACCATTCTGCAATGGATATTTACAGAAAAGAATGTTGAGTACTAAGGAGGATGAATATGACAGAGAACAAAATGGCTATAGAAAAAACGACAGGCCTTTCTCTTCAGGAACAGCGCCGTCGTCAACAGATGGTACGGAATACGATTGCGTATGTGGTGCTCTTTGTGTTTGCGATTATCTTTATTATGCCGTTTCTGATTACGATCTCCACATCGATCAAGTATCCACAGGATGTGTTTGATGGCAAGCTGATTCCCTCTCGTGTGATTGATCCGTGGTGGTACAACTTTTTCGGAAGAACGGAGATGAAGATTCCCAAGCTCTCCTATGATGGGGCGTTTTTTGCAGGATGGAACAGACAGGGAATAACCCCTTTTGCTCGTTACTATATTAACTCGATTATTGTTTCCGTTGCTGTGGTGGTGTTGCAACTCATCACCTGTTCGATGGCTGCGTATGCCTTTGCTCGTCTCCGTTGGGTTGGCCGTGATCAGGTTTTTCTTGCCTACCTTGCTACGCTGATGGTGCCGGGTGTGGTGATGATGATCCCGGTGTTTATTATGATGAAGAACGGGTTTTTCCTCCATCAGATCTTTCCGTTCATTCCTCAGTTTTCGCTCATTGATACGTATGGGGCGTTGATTTTGCCGGGTGCGTTTTCTGCTTATGGTACCTTTATGCTGAGGCAGTATTTTCTTTCTATTCCAGCTTCGTTGGAAGAGGCTGCCTACATTGATGGCGCTACTCGATGGCAGATTTTGACAACAATTATTGTGCCTCTCTCCAAGACGGCTATGTCAACGATGGCAATCTTCACCTATCTTTTTACTTGGAATGATTTTATGTGGCCTCTTATTGTGACAAACAAGGATGAGATGAAGACGCTGCCCGTTGGGCTTCAGGCGTTTCAGTCGAGTTATGGTTCCCAGTGGCATCTGGTGATGGCTGCTTCGCTGATTGTGGTGTTGCCGCTTATTATTGTGTTCCTCATTGGTCAGCGCTATATTGTGAAGGGAATCATGATGACAGGATTGAAGTAGAAAATTCTAAAAAAGAAAAAGGCTGTCCTTAAGGGGCAGCCTTTTTTGTTGATTTCTTTTGAAAATGATGGTATAGTATAGAGAAGAGAAATTTGTGAAAAGGGGTGAACTATGAAAGCTTTTCGAAATATTCTGTCTTTGGTCGTGGGGATGATGTTTCTTGCCTGTGGGCAGCAGGGTGTGAAGGCTGCACCATCCTCTCCAGCTATTTCATCGCAGCCTGAATGGGTGAATCAGACGATTTCTGATGAAACATACTTTTATGTGGTAGGGTACGCAGAGGGTATTGATGTACTTGAGAAACTTAAGGATCAAGCCCTTGCTGATGCCAAGGCAAAGATTGCCAATGCGATTTTTGAACAGGCGGAGGTTGACAAGGAGTTCAAGTCGTATGGTATGATTAGCGAAGAATCTCGTGAGAGCCTCAAGGCGGAGTTTCGTCAGACAGTGAGGACAAAATCGGTAGCTCGTCTCACTGGGGTTGAGATTGTGAAGCATTACAGTGAGAATGTGAATGATGATGGGCTTGTCTATACTCGTGTATGGGTGCAGGCTCGCATCGCGCGTTCCGCTATGGACAATGAACGCTCTCGTATTTTATCCGAACTGGCTCGTAAACTGGCACTGGTGGATGAAAATCTCCGTGCTGCTGAGTCAGCTAAGCAAAAGGGGCGGATTCGAGAGGCTTTGCTTGCCTACCAAAAGGCAATTGTGAGTGCAACGCAGGTAGAGGAGAGAAGGGATGAGATAGTGGTGTATGCCCAGTCGATGACAGAGTTGCTTTCAAGTTTGCGTATTCGCCCTGTGGGGAATTCCCCTGTGGTGGATACGGAGAAGGGTGGAAAACTTCTCTTTGAGGTTGTGTATCTTGGTGATAAGGAAACCCCTGTGGATGGTATGGCGGTGAGTTTTTCCATTCGTGGCAATACGGGACAGTGGACAAAGTCGGCTCTGAGTGATGCACAGGGAAGGGTAGTATGTGAAATCCAAAACCTGAAGAATGCTCTTGTGGAAAATAAACTGATTGCATTGGTGGATATGGATTTTCCTGAACTTCTTTCCCTTGGTGAGGCTTACAAACCCCTTTATACGCAGCTTCGGGATGCTGTAATGAAGTCTCAAACAATTGTCTCTTTTAAGAGTGTTTCGGGTCAAAAACAGCAAAAGACAACAGCGGTTCTCTGTTTGGTGCAGGAAGGGGTAAACTGGTCTACCCTTAAGTCACTGGAAACAGAGATGGAAAGTGCTATTCTGAAGCGTGGATATCGTGTGAAACGGGTAACGGAGCGTCCAGCCAATAAAGAGCTTGTGGATCTTCAGCCATCTGTATTTTCTCTTTTGAAATCGCAGGGTATTGTCCAGGTGGTGATTGTGAGTGTTGTCCCCTCTGAGGTAAGCTATAATGAGACAGTGCAGCGTTATGTGGGGACATATCAGGTTTCTCTCCAGATGGTGGATGTGACCACGGGAGAGGTGCTCCAAACGGAGAACACTCGTATTACTGCTTCGGCTCAGACAGAGGACAAGGTTTTGCAGGCATTCGTTCAGGCAGCGTCGAAACAGCTTGCCCCACTTCTTGAGTAGGGATGTGGACACATCTTGCTCTCTTTCCTGATAGAACGAGATTGCACACATTGGTGAGTTCGTTAGCCTCCCTCTATGCCAAGTGGCAGTGGGGGGCTATTGCGATTGTGGGGCGGTATTCTACTCGGCACTTTGTTCTTTTGGCTAAGGTTGCCGCTGAAAAAGGACTCAAACCTATCTACGCTGTGGAAATTCTTTCTCATGCTCCTGGTGGGCGGAGAGGTTTCCCCATGACGGTTGTGGCTGTTTCTCAGAAGGGTATTGAGAATATTTATGCCCTGATGAGTACTATCCAAAAACGACGTCTTCGAGTACTGGAACCCAAGATTTTGCAAAAATTTGGTGAGGGGCTTGTTCTTTTGGTGGGGAGAGAGATTGAGGAGTGTGAGGAAAATCGACTTGATGCTATGGTTTCATACTACGAAAGAACCTATGGGAAAAACTGGTATGTTGAGTGTCGGTATACCCTTGAAAAGCCTGTGGAGAAGCTTCGCCATCTTGTTGATGTTGTGAATCGCTTTCATCTTCGAGCTCTTGCTACGGTTGGGCAGGAATGGGATGGAGGAGAGGTAGTAGGGTATGAAAGGGTGAGGGAGATCTTTTGCAATCATCCTGATTTTGTGGAAGAGGTTGAGCGTTTTGTTGCAGGGATTCCTGTGCTTTCTCCCTTGCCGTTGGAGGCTAGCACAGTGAAGGCATGTGAGTATCCCCTTCAGAGGGAGTGGCTAGAGGGTATTTTTTGTCGTTGTGTACGGGCTTTTGTACGGTATGGTTTACCGTTTCTTGTACGAGTAGCACCCCTGGAGGTGAAGGACTGCTGGCTGCATTTTTGCAAGGAGAGGGGGATTCATCAGGAGGTGATGTTTTTTGCTCAGACGGGGAGGATGGAGTTTCTTGTGAATGAGCGTCTCTTGCCCCATGTGCGGTGGCTGGTGAATCGGTGGTGGAGAGGCTATGTGGGGATGATCCCCTCACAGAAGGGGAACGTTTTTGTTGTGACGCGGTTTCCACTGGAAAAAGGCTTTTCAATAGTGGGAGAAAAGGATGGCTTTCCTGTGGTGGATACCTTTCTGGATGGAGGGGAGGGTTTTCTTATTCTTCGTATGGTGTCTTCTCGGTTGTGGAATGTGGTTTCTCTTGCTTGGGGGAGTGATCGTTTGGGATTTTCTTTTCCTATTGCCTTGCGTTGGGTGGATCACCCTTTTTTCTTTGATGAAGGGTTTTTGTACTCTCGAAGGCATGTTGTTCATGGAATGGGTGTGCTTTTTCGAGAGATTAGCAGGGTAATGCACCCCTCACTCCGTGGCCCTTTTGTTTATATGGAAGAGGCTCTTCTCTACCTTCAACGATTTGTTGATCGGGATCAAGCGAGACGCTTCCTTTTTCATCTGAGAAGACAACATCCATTATGGATTGAGGAAAAGCGAGAGATTGAACAACGTCTTTCTCCTGAGGCGAGGGAGTCGATTCACTGGAGAAGTCTTCTCAATGAGGGGCGGTATCTTGTCTCTCGTCGTTGGGAACGGCTGAAGCACACTCCCCTTGCTTATGCACTTCTCTTGTTGCAGAGGGATCCTTTGCTTTTTACCCTTGCGTGTTTGAAACAATGCTCCCACACACGGGAGAAGAATCGTGTTATACTTTATGCGCGGTTTGTTTTGGGTGTAGAATTTTTGCCTCCCCTTCTTGGGAAGAGTGATTTTTATGATAGCATTGAGAATGGCAAGATTCGGTTGGGGTTTTGTCATCTCACCATGGTTTCGGAGAAGGAAAGAAAACAGATGCTTTTCGAACGCCCCTATAGGAATTTTTTTGATTTTTTGCAGCGCAATCCTCATGTGAGCAAGAAGGTTCTTGTGGAGTGGATACGTATGGGGGTGTTTGATGATCTCGAGCCAGCCAATGAATACAAGCTTGTGATTGTGCAGAATAAACGTGAGGAGGATACGCTCCTCTTTGATGCTATGGAGGTGTGGCGTGATAACGAAAACGCTATTTCACCTCTTTTTTATGAGCGGCTTCGTCTCTCTGAGGTTCTTGGTCTCTATGTCGTGGAATCTCCTCAGGAAAAGTATAAGAGTCGCCTTGGGTTATTTCATCGTTCTTTCTTGAAGGATACGCATACCCTTCGGTTTGGTGTGTATGTTGCTGCTGTGGTTGGTATGCACAAGAGGGGCAACGATGTGTATTTTGAGATTGTGGATGAGACAGCGTGGAGGCGGGTTGTTTTTCATGGGAGCCCTCCCTTCCTCCCTGAGCTCTTTTCGAGTGTTGTTTGGCGTTTGGTTTTAAACAGGGAGGAACTTGAGGTTGTGGAGATGTTTGGGTTTGGCTAGTTTAGCGGGAGAGCATTTCCTTTTGCTTTTTAAGCAGCTTGGCAAGTTTTTCAATGGTTTCAGCGTTGCCCTTGGAACTAAAGAGGAAGAGAAGTTCTTTGATGTAGTACTCGTTCATGCGAAGGAGTTTTTCTGTTTGCTTCTTGGTGGCTTCCTTCTCTGCCTCGTCTTGAGCTTCTTTCTGGATTTCCTGCTTGGTGATCACGATTTCGTTTTCAAGGGCTTGTTTTTCCTGTGGCGTTGGTTGCACAGGATAATTCTGGTTGGAATAGGGTGGTGATCCAATGTTTTCAATACGCATAGGTGTCCTCCTTGAACTCTTTTTTCGCATCCTTGCTATTATACATATCGCTTTTTTGGGGAAAAACTTGAGTTTTGAGAGGTTTTCTAGCGTAAATTTTCTTGTTGTTTGTCAAAATAGGAGATGAGTTCATGGTTCAGTTCGCGAATAATAGCGGGAAGATCGATGTTTTGCTCAAAGGCATAGAGAAGAAGCCCTTTGATAAAGCTTTGGGGATTGTGCTGGATGTGGAAAGTTACTTCAGGGGAGAGCTCTGGGATGTGAGGTGGTTTCCACGACATCTGGAGGCGTTTCATTTTGGAGAGAATCTTAGAGAGGCGTTGGAGTTCGGGAAGGCTTTTGGGTATACTCTGGAGGGGGTGTTCGTTGGCTGGTTTTTCGGTTTTCTTGATGGCTTCCCAGTTTTGTAGAACGCCATCAACGGTGATACCTTCATACTGGGAGGAAAAAACATGGGGGTGCCTTCGGATAAGCTTGGTATTGACATTGTGAATGGTCTCTTCGATGGTGAAGTGTCCCTCTTGCTGGGCTAAGTAGGCTACGAAGCAGGCAACGAAGATGAGATCGCCGATTTCTTCTTTGAGGTTTGCCTCGTTGTTGTTGTCAATGGCTTCAACAACTTCGTATGCTTCTTCGATAATAGCTCCTCGCATGGAAGAGAGGGTTTGTTCCCTGTCCCAAAGGCAGCCCTGAGGGGAACGAAGTATTTCTATGGTATGAAGGAGATCGTCAAAGGCTTTCATTCTTTCCTCCATGGGGTGTTCGCCATTTGGCTGCAATGTTACTGAGGATGCCTTGAATGTAAGGGGCTGATTCTGCTTCGCTATAGAGGTCGGCAAATCGAGCACAGAGAGAGAATACCGCTTCCTTGGGGATGGTTGAGTCAAAGATAAGGAGGTAGGTGCCCAATCGCAGGATGATTTTGTCGATAACAGGGACTCGTTCAAAGGATCGAGTTTTGATGAGGGGGGTTAGCTCCTTGTCAAGGAGGGTGATTTCGTTGAGAACTCCTCGGCTTACCTCTTCTGCGAGGTGAAAAATCCCCCTGTCGGATGGGCGGACGGGCGGAAGATAGTTCTCCTCGGGATCGAATTGATACATCTCCTCTAACCACGAGCTGTCGGTAACGGTGGCAATGTTGTAGTCTCCCATTTCATAGGCATAAAGGATGAGAAGAGCAAGCTCGCGAGCAGTGGTTCTAACGGGGGGATTATTTGCCATAGGGGGTTTGTTTGTAAAGACTCACCATTTCCATGGCTGTCATGACAGCCTCGTAGCCTTTGTTGCCGCTTTTGACACCAGCCCGATCGATGGCTTGCTCGACATCGTCTGCGGTAATGATGCCAAAAACAACGGGAAGACGTCCCTCTGCAGCCATTTCCATGAGGGCTTTGGAGGTGTTGCCTGCAACATAGTCGAAATGGGGGGTTTGACCACGGATGATGACACCGAGGGCTACAATCGCATCGTAGGTATTGCTCTCAATGAGTCGGCGGACAACACCGGGGATTTCGTAGCTTCCCGGCACCTTGTAGATATCGACAAGTTTTGTGTCGCCATCAAGCTGTTCAAAGGCATTGAGGGCGCCACTGAGGAGTTTGTCACCGATGAATGAGTTGAATTTGGAGATGACAATGGCAAGCCGCACTCCTTTGGCGGAGAGTTTACCTTCGTATATAGGCATCGAGGACTCCTTGGTAGTTTTTGTCTTTGATTTCGATGGTAACACTGTGATCACGAATCTGTTCGCTACACCACTCGGTAATGGTGTCTTCTATCTTTTTGTTCTGGAGAATAGAAACGATGTAATCTTTCACTTGTTCGTAGGGGAGGGGTGCAGAGTTTACTTTTTCAAGAACGCGCATCACAAGGATGTATTTTTTCTTGTCTTTACGGAACTGGAGAAGCTGGGGACCAAATACCTTGCCTTTGTCGAGGTACTGTCGATAGTAAGTTGGGTCAAGAGCGAGTCCCAAAACCTCCTCGGGGTAACCAGCGAAGAAGAGGGCTTGGACGTTGGTGAGGCCACTTGTGCCTGAATAGGGGGTAAAGGGAATGGTCTTGCTGTATTTTGTGATGAGAGCCTGGCCGTTGGTGGTTTTGGCCGCTTCTTTAGTAAGGGCTTCAAAAGCCTTCTCAAAATTTTCCAGTTCTGTGAGGGATGCATTTTCGGGATAGGGCGCAGCAAAAACCATGAGATTCAGTTGAGGGGGAGCAACAAAGTTGGTTTTGTTCTTCTCGTAGAAATTCCTTGCTTCGTTTTCATCAATGCCTTGATAGAGTTTTCGTTTGAAGGCTTCATTGAAAAAGGTGAGTTTTTGGATGATGAGGTTCATTTCTGTACGCATTTCGAGAAGATCTCGGTACTCGAGAAGCAGCGGAGCAAGCTGGGGTTGGTCGTTCGTCATCTTGATGTAGGGGACAAAGGCATCTCTCAGTTCATCCTCTGAAACAATGTAGCGCTTGTCTTTTTCACCGAGAGATTTGATGATGTAGTAGGTAATCCATGACTTTATGCCTTCTTCAACGGTATTGGTTACCTGACCAGCTGAATTTTTGAGGATGAATTCGTTATATCGTTTCACATCGTAGAAAGTGATGGGGTTTTTGTTAACAGTGGCAAGAACCCAGTTAACCTGTTCGGCAGCGAGAAGCGAGATAGCAGTAACGATACTCATCGTAAGTGTCCAGAAAAATTTCATATATACTCCTTTAGTAGGTAGTGTAGTACCACAGTGTGGTGTAAGGAAGACGGGAAAATGTTTGGGGCAAGCTCTTTGTGCTTCCCAGAGAAAGTCTCCGGAGAAGACGCTTCAGCTTGAGGTTTTCTTCTGAGGGGTAGTAGAGAGTGGCGTGGGGGGATTTTGTCATCTCGCGGGCAAGGTTCACAGCATCTTCAAATGTCCCCAAAGCGTCGACGAGCTTTGCTTGGTATGCCTGTTCTCCCGTGAAAATTCTTCCATCGGCGAGGGGGAGAACTTCTCGACGAGAGAGTTTTCTTCCTTCGATGACAGCGGCGAGAAACTGTTCATAGGTATTGGAAACAAGCTCCTGAAGGATGGCTGCTTCTTCGGGGCTCATGCTTCGGTAACCCGCCATGATGTCTTTGTTTTTGCCTGATTTGATAACGCGGGGTTGAATGCCTATCTTTTTGAGGAGTTCATCGTATTGGTAGCCCTGCATGATAACACCGATGCTCCCTGTGAGTGTGCCCGGAAGGCTTACAATCTTATCGCAGGCTGTGGCGATGTAGTATCCTCCAGAAGCGGCAATATCTCCAAACGAGGCAATGACGATTTTGCCTTTCTCTCGGGCTCGTTTGATGGCTGCACGAATCTCCTGGGTAGCTCCTACCGTTCCTCCGGGTGAATTTATGCGGAGAATAATAGCGATGGTGAGAGGATCGTTGGCTGCTGTTTGGAGTTCTTCTAGCCATGAGAGGGCAGACCTTGGCTGGAGGCTTTCTAACACCCCACTTTCTCCTGTATAGGTGATGGCATCGAAGATTTCAATAATAGCGATGCGTCCTTCGATTGCAAGAGGGGAAGCGGCACTTGTTTTCTTTCCACTCGTGAGAAAAATAGTAGCAAGCACGAGCGAGAACGCCCAAAGCGATGCCATAATCCAGAGAAATGTCTTGTTTGACATGAGATACCCCTTTTTTCCTTGTTTTTATTGTAGCACAAAAAAGGAAACTTGGCAAATTCCTTGAGGGGTAAAAATTGTCGTGTGTGGTGCCAAAAAAAGAGGAGAAAAATTTCCTGTTTTTCCCAAAAATCTTCTTTTTTGTTTTCTTGGTTCGGGGCGAAAAAAGCTTGCCAAGAAACGCCTTCCCCGTTAAAGTTTTTTGGTAGGATGAAAGGAGAATAGCGAGAGAAGAGGAAAAAGGGAGACAGCTACAGCGATCCAGAAAAACAGCATATCGGGGGTGGTGGCTAACTGGACGGTGATGCCCTTCCATGAAAGGGGGATGCGGGAGAGGATTTTTGTGAAGGAAAATGTGGCGAGGAAGTAGGTTAGAGCAGTGAGGACAAGGTACTTTGTACCTACCATAATGAGGATAACAATGCGGCTTTCGCCGAGGATGCGGAGAAGGGTGTAGTAGGGGAGGCGTTTTGTACCAGCGAGAAGGGCTGCCAGTGCAATAGCGATGCTACAGAGAAGCCAAAGGAGAAGCTGGGCTATACGAAAGCTTGTTCGAAAATAGGAGGAAAAGGCCAGTATCTCTTCGGAGAGGGATGTGTCGGTAGAGACAACGAGTTGAAGTTTTCTGATGCTTTTGGTGAGTTGAATTTGACTCTCGTGGCTATCGGCCTGAATGATGAGGTGGCTGTATTCGGGGGAGGTTTTGCCAAATTGTTTGTTGTAGTGTTCCACTACAGCATTGGGAAGGATAAGGGCAATTTCGTTCACCTTTCGGCTGAAACCGATGAGTTCTCCTTCGCCTATCTCTGGATTGGAGAGGCTTTTGAGACTCGATTTTCCAAAGACAAGTCGGAGTCTCTGCCCGCGAGCAAAGTCTTCGGTAATGGTGGGAAGTTGGTTGGGTTTGGCAAGGGTTTGGTTGTACATATCGAGGAGGGTAGCAGGGAGAAGAGCGGGTATGGTATCTCCTGCTTTCCATCTGAGCCAGCGTGTTCGATAAGAGGATGGGATTTCGCTTTGAATGAATTCCCAGGGGACACCAATGGCAACAACATCACTCTGGTAGGCAAAACCGAAGAGGGAGATCTGAACCTGCATGGGAATCTGGAGGGATTGAAATGCATAGGTTTTTTTGATACCGGGGAGTTTCTGAATGGTGGCGAGAACGCTTGAATTGATAAAGCTTCCCTGTGGTTGTTTTGGCTGGATGCCAAAGAGGACAGGGGAACGAAAAGGACGAGGGGTCACGCGAATGGTCTGGGGCGGAAGTTGTGTTTGAAAGTGTTTTTCGAAATAGGAGAGTATGGTTTTTTCTACAGAGAGGAATGTCATGCTAAACCACACAGTGATAATAAAGGTGAGGAGAAAGAGAAAATTGAAAAACGGTTGGGCGATGAGTTCTTGAAGGAAAAGGATACATTTTTTCATAGTTCAACAAGTCTCCCTTTTTGAAGAAGGTAGGAACGATCGCAGTGTTTGTTGAATTTTTTTTGGTGGTGGACCAAGATCATGGCAAATCCTTGGTATTTTTTGATTTTTTTGAGGAGGTTGATGACTTCTTCGGCAGTGTCTTCGTCCAGGTTTGCCAGTGCTTCATCGGCGAGGAGGAGTTTTGGTTTTCCTACCAGGGCTCGTACAATAGCCAGTCGTTGTTGTTGTCCCCCTGAGAGGAGGCCTGTTTTTTGGTGACGGTAGGAGGTGAGATTGACTTCTTCAAGGAGCCATTCTGCTCGTTGGACATCTTCTCGCGTGTACCAACCGCGAATACGGAGGGGGAGAAGGATGTTGTTCCATACGGATTCCGAAGGGAGAAGACGGTAATCCTGAAAAATGAAACCAAAAGCATGGTTGCGAAGGTAGGCGGGGTAGATGTCAAGGAAGTAGAAGAGTTTTTTCCCTTTCCAGAGAATCTCTCCACTCGAGGGTTTCTCGAGACCAGCAATAAGAGACAGAAGGGTGGTTTTGCCGCTTCCTGAGCTTCCCATGAGGCCTATCCATTCTTCTTCGTAGAGGTCGAGGGAGATGTTTTCGAGAACAGGGAGGGGGTTTCTGCCGATGCTGAAGTGTTTGCTTACCTTTTGAAGAGAGAGAAGAGGCTTAGGGTGCATTTTTCCTCCTATGATTGACTCACGATGATGGTATGAAGTTCGGTGAGTTCATCGATGCTATACTTGATGCCCTCTCGCCCAATACCTGAGCGTTTGTTACCCCCGAAGGGGAAGTGGCCTACACCGTGGGCGGGGATGTTGTTGATGGTAATACTCCCATCCTGGAGTTTGTTGGCTATACGGAAGGCTCTGTCAATGTCGCGGGTGAAGACACAGCTATCCAGACCATATTCTGATTTGTTGGCGATGGCGATGGCCTCTTCTTCGTTTGATACACGGATGAGAGGGAGAATAGGCCCAAAGATTTCTTCCCAGGCGAGTCGTGTTTCGAGGGAAACTTCGAGTATGGTTGGTTCGTAGAAGAGGTTTTCGCGCTTTTTGTGTACGAGGATATGGCTTCCTTTGGATTTGGCATCTTCGAGGAGCCCATCCAGTCGTATGGCTGCACTTTCGTTGATCACCGTTCCCAGAGGTGTTTTGGGATCGAGTGGATTGCCACAAAAGTAGCTTCGGGATTCTTCGATGAGGGCTTGGATAAGATCGTCGGCAATGGTCTTTTCTACCAAAACACGGCTTACAGCATCACATCGTTGGCCAGAGTTGCGAAAAGCTCCTTTGCAGAGGAGTTTGGCCGTTTGTTTGAGGTCTGCATCGGCGAACACAAGAGCACTTGCCTTTCCTCCGAGTTCGAGGTGGAGCCTTTTCATGCCTGCTTTGCGGGCAATGTTCTCCCCTACGGCTGTGGAACCAGTGAAGCTTACCGCCCTTACGAGGGGGTGGCTTACCAACATATCACCGACTTCACTTCCCTTTCCTGTGAGAATGTGGATGGCTCCGCTTGGAATGCCTGCTTTCTCAAGGATGCGGGTGAAGAGGATGAGCGAAAGAGGGGTGTCGCTTGCTGGTTTGACGATGACGGTGTTGCCTGCCAAGAGGGCAGGGATTATCTTGGCTGCACCGATGAAGAGTGGATAGTTGAACGGGGCTATGGCGGCAACCACGCCGAGGGGTTTGCGACGAACAATGGCAAATTTCCCCTGGGTGTCATGTACCCATTCTCCAGGAATGTATTCTCCGTAGAGAACGCGCACCTCCTCGAGAACGAGATGAAGGCGTTCGATGGTGGCATCGACCTCTGAGAGGGCTATGGAGATAGGTTTTCCCGATTCGAGAACGATTGTTTTTGCCATTTCTTCACGGAAGGAGGCGAGGATTTCTGCAGCTTTGAGGAGGGTTTCTATGCGTTCGAGGGGATTTACCGTGAGGCTCTGGAAGAATCGATACGCCCCTTGGATAGCGTTTTCTGTGTCCTGTGCGTTTGCCAGAGGAACACGGGCGATGACTTCGCCGGTAGCGGGGTTGGTGACATCCTGAAATGAACCTGATGAAAGACATTTCCAGCATCCATCGATGAGAAGGTGAAAGTGGGGAGTGTTGTCTCTCTCTTGGCTGACTTCGCTCCAGAGTGTCATCATGGCTTGCCTCCTTTGAGGTTGTTTTCGATGGTGGTGAGGATGAGTTTTTGGGGAGAGGAAGACTGTAGCAAAAAACGCTGACGAAGGGCTTCTCGTTTGGCTGGCAAAGAGGAAAGAAGCTCTTCTACCACAGTGAGAAGTTGGTCAAGGTTGGGTTCTTCTACCATGCAGGCCCCTCCGTCGTTAACAAGAGAAAGGGCGTTTTTTTTCTGATGGTCGTCGGGTGAGCGGTAAATGGGAATGAAGAGGGCGGGACAGGAACTACTTAACACCTCAGCAATGGTAGTGGCGCCGCTTCGTGCAATGACGGCGTCACAGGCTCCCCAAAAGGCATCCATTCGTTCGATAAAAGGGTATATTCTCACGAGAGGGTAGTTGGATTCTAATGAGGCGAGTGTGCCGTTTTCCTGCAATCGGCGATAGTCAGAAGCCCCCACGCTCCACACACAGGCAATGTTTCTGGAAGCAAAGCAGGGGAGAAGAGAAAGGATGGCCTCATTGAGTCGTCGTGCCCCTTGACTTCCCCCAACTATGCCCACGCAAAGCGATTCGGATGGGAGGTTGAAAAACTCTCGTGCCTGTTTTCGAGGGAGTGGTTGATTGAAGATGGTTGGGTTGCCGGTGAAGAGGGCTTTCTTTGGGGGGATTTTTTCTGTGTGGGGAAAGGATGTAAAAACCTTGCGAGCAAAGGGGGCAAAAAAGCGATTGGTGATACCAGCGACGGTATTTTGTTCGAGAATGTAGAGAGGAATACCGAGGACGATGGCTGAGAGGGCAACGGGGTTGGAAATATATCCTCCGGTGATAACAACTACATCGGGCTTGAGTTTGCGAATTTCTTTTTTGGTGGCAAAAAAGGCTCGGAGAATACGGAGTATCCAGAGGGGTGTTTTCCAAGAGAGTTTTCGAGAAAGGGAACCAATCTCTACAATGCGACGATGTTGGGGGTGAATGCGATTGGTGATGGAAAATCGGTCATCGTTTGGTCCGAGAAAATAAAAGACATCGTGCCCACGAGAGAGAGCCTCTTCATAGAGGGCAATGCCGGGGATGAGGTGGCCACCTGTTTTCCCTCCACTGATGATGATCCTCACCTATTTCTCCTTTTTGTGAAGATGCTGTTATCATAACGGAAAGAAAGGAAAAAAGCAAGCACTTTGCTTTTGAGTTTGATGGAGGGGTGGGTGAAACAGTGATAGAGCAAAATTGTGCAAAACTCTGTGCGTATTGTGCAAAATGCTGTGCGTCTGTTGTTCAGCGTTTGTGTGTTGTACACCACGGGCTGAGGGGACAGTGGATGCAGCCTTCTTTCGTTTTGCAGTGTTTGCCTTGAGCAACGAAAAGGGCGTGGTATTCTTCGTAGAGGTGGGCATCGCTAGGGAGTGTTTTTTGAAAGTACGCTTGAAACTCATGGTAAGAGAGGGCGGCTTCAGAGAAACCGAGGGAGAGAAGTATTCTTCGTGTGTAGGCATCAATGACAAATGTGGGGAATCGATAGCCGTAAAGGAGAATGGAGTCGGCTGTTTCTGGGCCAATTCCCCAGAGAGAGAGGAGGTGGGTGCGGGCTTGGGCGAGAGGAAAGGTTTTGAGGCGGAGAATATTACCACTGAGGGTATTTTCAATGAAGTGCATAGAGGCGTGGAGTTTTTTTGCCTTTTGGGTGTAGTAGCCCGCAGGTCGAATGAGTTCGGCTAGTTCGTTTTGGGGGTAGTGGAGGATTTCACTGGGTGAGAGGGCGATGTGGGTTTTGAGGTTGGTGATGGCTTTTTCGACATTTTTCCAAGCGGTGTTTTGGGTGAGGATTGCCCCAATCCAGATTTCAAGGATTTCTTCAGGGGTTCTTTCTCGTGTGGCATATTCGGGCAGGTAGAGGGAAACCCCATTTTTGACGATGGGCCACCAGTTTTGTTCACCGTGGAAGTCAAGGAGTATATTGTAGATATCAAGAAGGGAAGGAAGACTCATGCCATGTCCTCTATCCATTGATTGCCGCTTGCTTTTTGGAGTCGATTCATGAGGGCTTTGCCTATGCCTTTGGGTTCAACAGCCTGAGCGATGATAACGGCGATGTTCTGGGATTCGAGTTTGGCAAAGGTGGCATAGAGTTGGCGGGCATAGGCAGTGAGGTTGTCAAATTGGATGGTGAGGTAGGAAGAAGAAGGCACGGTAATACCAATGAGGGCGACGGGAGTGTTCGGGAAACGACGACTAATGGCTTCGAGGGGGAAATCTCGGGTGAGATAAACATCACAATGTGGTTTGTAATGGGTGTATTTCATACCGGGAGCAATGGGGCGATTGTGTGAGGTAGGGTGTCTGCTTACGGAAAAACCAGCTTCTTGAAGCATCTCTTCAGTGATGGCACCAGGTCTCAGAATGACAATACTTCCCTCTTGGATGGCTACAACAGTGGATTCAAGCCCATGGTTGCACTCTCCCCCATCAAGGATAGCATCCACTCTTCCATTCATTTCGTTGACAGCCATGGCAAAGGTGGTGGGGCTTGGTCTTCCTGAACGGTTGGCGGAGGGGGCTGCAATGGGAACAGAGGCTTGTCGAATGAGAGCCTGAGCGAGGGGATGGGATGGTATGCGTATTCCTACAGTGGGAAGCCCTGCGGTCACATTTTGTGGAAGCGAGGGGTGTTTAGGGCAGATAACGGTGAGGGGACCGGGAGAGAAGGTGGCAAAGAGTTTTTCTGCCTCTGGGGGGAGGTTGCATGTCACGAGGGGAAGCATGGACATATCGGCAATATGGACAATAAGAGGGTTGTCCTGTGGCCTTCCCTTGGCGAGAAAAATTTTGTGAACAGCTTCCTCTGAGAGGGCATTTGCACCGAGACCATACACTGTCTCTGTGGGGAAGACAACAAGTCCCCCTTTCCGTAGGAGGCGAGCCGCCGTGGGAAGAGCATCCTTTGCAAGAGGAGAAGGAAAGAGTTTGGTTTGCATGGTTTCTCCTTATGTGCTTTTTATTATACAGGGAGGAGGGATTTTTGTGGAAGTTTTGAGAGAATTTTGTTCGGCTTGGGGGCATTTTTAGAAATGAAAAGGGGGCATTTTTTTGACCTTCACATGCTATGCTTTTGAGTAAATATTGACTTTTCTGGTGGGCATGTTATAATATCTCTGAAAAATTTGGAGAAAAGAATGGCAGATTTTTCTCAGGATAGTATCGTTCAACTTGTAAAAAAGATCTCTGATCCAGCACTTCTTGTCGAATGTGAAACCTATCGTATTGTTGATGTGAATCAGGCAGCACTGGAGATCTATGGCTATGTTCATACTCAGGACTTGACGAAGAGGAGTTTCTTTGATCTTGTTGCAGAGCCTTCTCTTCGTGAAAAGGCGTGTCGTGAATCTGTTGTTCTTATGGAGAATATATCCTTTCTTAAGCAAAATGGGGCTCTCTTTAAGGCAAATATTCATGGGTTTCGTGTGGCTGTGGATCATCTTCCCCATTCCCTGTATATTGTGCTTATCAAGCCTATAATAACAACGGAGGAAGAAGCCTATCACATTGTTCTTTGGCAATCTGTTCTTCAGAATATTCCCCTGATTGTGTGGATTAAGGACATGGAGGGGAGATTCTCTGAGGTGAATGAAAATTTTCTCAAGCTTCATGGATTTCGTCGAGAGGAAGTTATAGGAAAGAAGGAAACAGATCTCTTTCCGTTGGCTTATGCCGAAGCCTCCATGCAAGAGGATAACTGTGTTGTGTATTCAAGGGCGAAGATTCACAAGGAAGAGTCCTTTGTTCGTAATGATATGACGCTTTGGTATGAGACCTTTAAGCTTCCTTTGATTAATAGCAAGGATCAGGTTGTGGGAGTGGCTGGTGTTTCTGTTTGTATTAATGATCGCAAGGAATTTGAGAAACAGCTCAAGGCTAACGAAGAACGGCTCATGACCACGCTGAGGAGTATCGGTGAGGCGGTGATTACGCTCGATACCAAGGGGTATGTGACCTCTCTAAATCCTGTTGCTGAAGTCTATCTTGGGCTTTCTCAGCAAAAGGTTTTGGGGAGGCCGCTGAGAGAGGTGGTTTTCATCCGTAGTCCAGAGGATAATGAGATTGAGGATCCCTTTGCTCTTGTTCAGTCTCAGGGACCCACATCGCTGACCAAAAAGGATCGTGTGCTCATCAATGGGCAGGGTATAGAGATTCCTGTCGAGTACAAGTTTTCTCCTATCGTTGATGACAGTGGTTATCTCACTGAGAATGGCTATGTACTCATTATCACCAATGTGAGTCACTACAAAAGTCGTGAGCAGACTCTTTTGGCAGAAAATCAACTCATGAAGGATTTTATTGATTCTTCTCCCAATGCGATTTTTTTCACTGATGCTGAGGGGAGGATGAAGCGGTTTAATGAGGAGTTTTCCCGTTTGATGGGAGGAAATAGCGCTTCTCTCGTGGGCAAGTATTTTTGGGAGATCTTTCGAGGGGAGGATCAGGCCCATCTTCAGAAGGAGTTTCAGGGCCTCAAGGAGTCTATCAAGATCAAAAATCATATCTTTACCCTGATCGATATGAAAAAGGAGGCTCACTTTGTTGAGGTGAGTGCCGCTCATTTGAAGCAGCTGAAGGACGATGTGTATCTTTTTGTTTTGAACGATATCACTGATCGCATGAACCACATGAGGCTTTTCTACAAGCAGCAAACAAGTTTGGAGATGATGCGAGAGATTTTGCAGGCAGTGGTGGAGAATCATCGAGATCTCGTTGATGTGTGTCGGAAGGTTTCTGCTTTTATGGATGTTCAACGAATTTTTGCCTATCGATGGGTGCCGCAGGATGGGGTGCTTGACTCCCAGTATGTTTGGTCATCAGAAGGCGCTTCTGTTGCTTCTCCAAAGCTGGAGGCAAAGCACTTCTCTGAAGATTGGGTGGGGCACGTTTTTCAGCAGGGGTATCTTGTTTTGTCTGCTGATACTCCCCTCAATGCTTATGAAAAAAAGCACTTTGAAATGACGGGCGGCGGTTCGATTCTCTTTGTACCTTTGTGGTGGCATGGAGAACTCTGGGGTGTTCTCGGTGTGCATGATTTTCATAATGAGAGGCGTGAGTGGGATGAGACGCAGCTACTTTTCTTTCAGACAATTGCTCCTCTTTTTCTCTCTCTGATTTCTTTTGCGGGCAAGTAGTCTTCCTTTTGTAAATTACCTGTTATTTGTGCCGATATACTCTATATCATGAAAAGAAGTGTTGTATGTTTTCTTCTTGTTGTACTGGTGGCATGTCAAAAGCAGGTAAAATCTGTTGAAAACAATGAAAAGGAGATGACCACTCTCGTTGGACAGCAAGAGAGACGGGGACCTGTCGTTATGCCAGTGGATCCATTTTTTCGTTCTTTGCGGCTCTTGTACACTACACCTGAACCTGAAAGTACCTATGTGCGCTTTACCATGACGGGGAATATTGATTGGCATATTGAACGGGAGAGGCCGGTTCGTCTTCATCAGATTGTTTTTGATAATGTAGAAGAAGAGGTGAGGTATACCTTTCTTCCCGGTGGCTTTTCTTCAAATCAGAGAACATCGATTCAAACAGCCCCTGTGACGAAGCGGAGGGGTTTTCGCTTTGGGCTTGTTCGTGTGGATGCTATCTGGACGAATGAGGAGTTTCCAGCCTTTACGGTGATGGTAAGTGATAACGATACCGTGGACGAAAATATCTTCTGGGAGTTTTATGCTCGTAATGAGGCGCTTGTGCATAGCACCATTCTTTGTCCTACCTTTGGGATAGCATTGGAGGGGGAGAGGATTAGTGCGGTTGCTCCTTGGTATCTCTTTTCGTATGGGAATGTTATGGTGATTGTTCTCAAAAAGAAAATGCCTGTTGAACCGTTGTTTCTCTATCTCTCGAAGAAAGAAGGGGATGAGAATGTTATTGTGGCTGTAGACTTTTCAGCAGAGGAGTGGCAGCGTCTCAGTGTTTATAAAAATGAGGCGAGACTTTTGGCCTTTGATTTGAGTATGGATGCTCTGCTAATAGATGAGTCAACGAGTTTTTCGTTGTATTCGTATCGCAAGTGAGGAGAACTATGGAGAAAATTCTGTTGGTAAATGGCCCCAATCTCAATATGTTGGGCATACGGGAGAAAAGTGTCTATGGGAATGTCTCCCTTCAAACAATTGTGGCAAGGCTTACGGAACAGGCCGCGCAACTTGGCTATCATCTCTCGGCATTTCAATCAAATAGCGAGGGGGATATTATTTCGTTTTTGCACCATGAGGGGTTAACGGCGAAGGGTCTCATTATCAATGCGGGGGCGTATACGCACACTTCGATTGCGATTCGGGATGCGATTCTTGCTGTGCAACTTCCCTTTGTGGAGATTCACCTCTCAAATATTTATGCGAGGGAGGAGTTTCGGCATCATTCCTACCTCGCTGACAAGGCTATTGGGGTGATAACGGGTTTTGGGGATTACTCCTACTATCTTGGACTCTTGGCGCTTCATCACTACCTCGAGGAGAGAATGCATGCGTAGAATGTGGTTTGGCATAGGGGTTGTGATGAGCTGCTTGCTGTGGAGTGCTGAGGTGCCACAGGTGTATCTTCAGGCAATGGATGCCATTGCCGCTCAGCGCTATGATGAGGCAACGCAACTTCTTCTCAAGGCACTTCAGGATGTGTCGCTTCCGAGGGAGTATCAGGCGCGGGTGTACAGCTATCTTGGGGATATTGCTGTTGTGAATCAGTCCTACCGTCAGGCACAGGCTTACTATCGAAAGGTATTGGAATCGTACAGTGATACCAGTGTGTATTCGCGTGCTCTCTACAGCACGGCACGTATGTTTGTTATTGTGGGTGATTATGATGCGGGGATTGCCTTGCTTTCGGATTATCTCAATCGGCATGCGGTGAATGATGCCAATGAGGATGGTGCTTTGTATTGGTTGGGGCGTTCTTTTGCTGCCAAGAAGGAGTACTATCGGGCCTTGGGTATCTACAGAGAACTCCTCAACAGGTTTCCCTCCTCGGTGTATGCCTATCAAACAAGACAGTTTGTGCAGGATATCGAAAAATCTTTGCAGGCGTCAACATCGGAAAAGGATATTCAAAAGATTGCAGTCAGACAGAATCGCTATCTCACTCTGGTGGCAGAACTGCTTGAATTGCAGAACAAATTGCTGGATCTCAAGAAACAGAAGATTGATGAACTGACTCTCATGATGTCGCGGGAGGGGTTATGAGGCGTGTGGTATTGGGGGTTTTGATAGCATTGCCCCTTTGGGCGTGGGGATTACTCGTTGTTTCCAATCAGTATATTGCTATTTATCATGATGAGAATACCTCTGCCTATTATCTCAAAACAGTGCAGGGGGATCCAGACAACCCCTTTGATGATGATGCCTATCTTCTCTACAACAAGTTTCCACCAACAACCATTTCTACGATACGGGTGAATAATGAGAATATTATCTTTGGTTCCGATACAGGCTACTACGAGAAGCGGCCGTATGTGCTTTCTAATATGCTGATCAGTGTGTGGTCAGTGCGGGGGGTGAGTATTGAGCAAACCATTGCTTTGGCACCCAATCCTGTGAATGGTATATCCAACAATGTTCGTATTTCCTACCGTTTGAAAAACACAACAAAGAGGAATGTTTCTGTGGGGCTTCGTCTTCTTCTTGATGTGTATCTTCGTGAGAGTGGTGTTTCGAGTTTTGATATTCCCGGGAGGGGAAGGATTACCAAGGAAACACTTTTTTATCAGGACAGTATCCCCGATTACTGGTACACTGCTTCTTCTGATGGTAAAATACGCGTTCGTGGAAGCCTCAAGGGTTTGGAATTTACTCCGCCTTCGCAGGTAATCTTTGCGAGCTGGAACAAGCTCTACGATAATCTTTGGGATGTTCCCCTCGATACCTCTCAGGCATTAAAGAGATCATCTCAGTATAGTGGTGCCGTAGCCCTTTACTACAATCCCGTAAGCCTTGCTCCTGATCAGAGTCTTCTCATTACCACGATGTATGGAATCCACACAGAACAGAGTTTTACCTCGAATGATATGACACTCTCGATTATTCTCCCCGAGGAGGTAAAAGCTCCTCCGGTTCCCGTATCGGCGGAGCTTGTGTACACGGGCAAGGTGCCTTTGGATAGCCTTTCGCTAATTCTTACTCCACCGAAGGGTTTTACGCTTGCGGAGGAGGATACCAATGTAGTTACCTTTCTCAAGGTGCAGCCCAATGAATCCAAAAAGATTGTGTGGAATCTGCAGCGTGTTGGATCGGTGGCAGGGAAATACCCCGTCAGAGTGAGTGCGATTGCCGTTGCTCAGTCTACCTCCAATAGTATTACAGGCACAAAGGAGTTTTTTATCAACTATAGAGAGGTTGAATCGCTTATTATCAAGACCAATATACCCTTGCCCGCTGAAGTAACGAATACTGTTTCGTTAGAGACCAATCTTCCCATGACGGTTGTGCAGCCGTCGTCAAATGCCGTCGTCATAACCAACACCGTCGTGATAACCAATGCCGCGAGTGTTACCAATTTTGTCATCACAACCTATCCCCCTAATATTCAGGAAAAAATCAGGGAAATCACTACCATTTCGGATCTGATTGAATCACTGAATCGTGAGTATGCCTTGTGGGTCGCGATCTATCGTAATAGCGAAGTTATTTCCGACGAGACTTTTGAGGAACTTCAACGACGAGTGAAGTGGTATGAGGAGCAGGTTCGTCTTCTTCAAATGAACAGTCAAACCAACAAGTAAAGGGCAAAACCAAACTTTCCTCCTCATTTCTTTCACATCAAGGGGACATGCTCTTTTTCTCTTTCAGATGGTGGTTTTTCGTGGCATGACAACTTTTCATTTTTGAATTTTGAGCTGAAACGCATTTTCTTGCAAAAAAACCATGTTTTATGTATACTACTCTATTCATAATTCTCTTTTGTAAAAGGATGAGGAGTAGATATGACTGGTTTGCCAAAGGATTTTTTGACGACACAGGATTTTACACCAGAACAGCTTCTTGATATCATTTACCTTGCTATCAAGATGAAAAAGAACAAGAAAAGGTATGCTCGCGTTCTTGCTGGGAAGAAGTTGGCGATGATTTTTGAGAAGTCTTCAACGAGAACGCGTGTTTCTTTTGAGGCAGGGATCTATGAACTGGGGGGGATAGGATTCTTTTTGAGTAGTCGCGATATTCAGTTGGGACGAGGAGAACCTATTGCTGATACGGCACGAGTGCTTTCCCGTTATGTTGATGGTATCATGATTCGTACCTTTGGGCATGATCGTGTTGAGGAATTGGCGCGGTTTGCTACCGTTCCCGTGATCAATGGTCTTTCTGACTGGCTTCATCCCTGTCAGGCTATGGCGGATTTTCAAACGCTTCTTGAAAAGAAGGGAAGAATCAAAGGGATTCGCTTTTGTTATGTTGGTGATGGGAATAATATGGCACATGCTCTCGGGCTTCTTGCCACTCGGTTGGGGACGCATTTTGCCTGTGCTACACCTCAGGGGTATGAGATGGATGATCGTGTTGTCGCTATGATGAAGGAGAATGCTGCTCAGTCGGGGAGTGAAATTTTGCTCACGCATGATCCTTGTGAGGCTGTGAGGGAGGCGGATGTGATTTATACGGATGTATGGGCTTCTATGGGACAGGAGGGGGAGGCTGAGAAACGGAAGCGCGATTTTGCCCTCTTTCAAGTGAATGAGGAGCTTGTTCGACTTGCTGCCAAGGATTATATTTTCATGCACTGTTTGCCTGCTCATCGAGGAGAAGAGGTTGCTTCGTCTATTATCGATGGAGAACACTCTGTGGTGTGGGATGAGGCTGAGAATAGGTTGCATGTTCAGAAGGCGATTATGGCAACTTTGATGAAGGGATAAGCTGGCATGAAGATTACAGCTGTTATTCCTGTGTATAAGGATCCACGGGATCTCAAGACGATCTTGGAGAGGCTTCTCTTTTTTGATTATCCCGCCAAAGAGATTGTGGTGGTTGTGGATGGGGCGACGAATGAGGCCATTGAGTCTATTCTGGATCTCTACAGGCAACAGATTCGTGTTCACTACAATGGTATTCAGAAGGGAAAGGTGATGTCTCTCAATGATGTGGTACCTCATCTGGAAACGGATACTCTTTTGTTTATTGACAACGACATTGTTTTTCCACAGGATAAGTACTTTTTGAAAAAGCTTTCTGTCTACCTTGAGAATAACGAGATTGTTGAACTCCCCAAAGAAGCACGGGTGAATACCTTTGTTTCAGCGATGATGAGTTATGAGTTTATGAGTTTTACCATGGCAACCTATGTGCTGGCAAAGCTTTCGGGACACTCGCCTTCCATGAATGGGGCATGTTTTGCCATTCGGAAGGACTGGTTTGAAAAAATGGGGGGATTTCATAGGGTGATTAATGAGGATATGGATCTGGCTGCTCGTTCGTTTATTCATCATGCACGGTTTGCTTTTCCTCCCGAACTCAAGGTAACCAATGGGGTTCCGGATACGGTGAAGGATTGGGTTATTCAGCGGAAGCGGTGGGCACTCAATAATGTGTTGTGGTTTAAACGGTATTTTGGTGAGGTGCTGAAAAAGATTGTCTCCATGTCTTCGCTTCTCATGGCTATCGGGGTGTTCGTCTTGCCGATGGTGGCGTATGTGGTGGCGTATATTCTGATTCATTTTCTCAGACTGCATATTTTGGGGTCTCTTCTCTTTTTGGTATCGCATGCGTGGAGTTTTACCTCCGCTCTACTCTTTATGTTTCTTCAGTATGGTTTTTTGGCGTGGGGGAATTATATTCCTTTCTTGCTTTCTTTTCTTGTTACTATGGTAAGCTACCGGCTGGTGGCAAGGCGTTTTGCTATGCGGTTCAAATGGTATGAGTTTGTGGTGTACTATCTCGTGTACCTTCCTCTCTGGACGGTGATCAATATGGTATTTTTTGTGCTGGTGCTCTTTGATGTCGAGGTGCAAACGCAGTGGAAGATATAGGAGGAATCGATGGCTAAGGTGTGGGAAAAAGGCGGCGAAGGTCTTCATCCCCTCGTTGAGGCATATGAGGTGGGGATGGACTATCTTCTTGATGGGAAGTTGTACTATTATGAGCTTGTGGCAAGCCTTGCCCATGCTAAAATGCTTCGTCATATTGGTGTTTTGACGAGCGAGGAGTATACAAGTCTCTCTCGTTTGATACGGGAGTTGTATCATACCTATGGGCGAGAGATTGCGCTCACCGTGAGTGATGAGGATATTCACTCAAAGTTGGAGAATCAGCTCACAGAAAAGCTCGGAGATGTTGGGAAAAAACTCCACACAGGAAGGAGTCGCAATGATCAGGTGCTGGTGGTGCTGAGACTCTATGAGAAAGATGCCATTCTCTCAATCGTGGACAAGGCACTGCGTCTTCTCTTGGTGATGGCAGAGGTGGGGGAAAAGCATTTTCGCACGGTTCTGCCGGGGTATACGCATACCAAGCAGGCGATGCTTATGACGGTTGGTTTTTGGATGGCGGGATTTATCGAAATGGGTATGGACAACCTTCGCCATCTTGCTTCTGTTTATCAGCTTATTGATGCCAATCCGTTGGGAAGCGGAAGTGGGTTTGGTGTTCCCCTTGCTCTGGATCGGGATATGACAACAAGGCTTTTGGGGTTTGAACGGGTGCAGTACAGTCCTCTCGCAGTCCAAAACTCTCGTGGCAAGATTGAAGGTACTATTATTGATGCCCTGTGGAACTGGATGTGTGATGGTTCGCGACTGTCAGCGGATCTTCTTACGTGGAATATGGATGAGCTTTTGTTTATTGAAACGTCTTCTGCGATTACTACGGGGAGTTCTCTGATGCCACAGAAGAGAAACCTCGATGTCATGGAGCTTGTTCGTGCTCGTTCGTCGATTGTGCTTTCTTATGCTCAGCAGGTGAAGATGATTACCAATGGGCTTCTCTCGGGGTATAACCGCGATATGCAGGAGACAAAAGAACCTGTAATGCGGAGTTTTCAGATTGTTGGGGAGACGCTGGATGTGCTTGCTTTGGTGTTGCAGAATATTCGTTTCAATGAAAACGCTATTAAAAAAGCCCTGAGTAAGGGAATTTTTGCTACGGATGTTGTTTTTGATGCTGTAGGGAAGGGTATGCCCTTCCGTGATGCTTACAAGCACGCTGCCTCGGTGATGCATACACTGGAGGTGAGTGATGTCCTCATAGAAGAGAGTCTTCATAAGCGGGTTTCTCCTGGTTCTCCCTTCACGTACGATTACGATTCCATCAAAGCAGAAATTCATCGTCAGAAGAAACTGTGGGAAGAAAGGACTCATACTTTTCACAGTACCCTTGAGGGGCTTTTGAAAGAGGACTAATATTTTTAGGTCATCTTTTTAAGCGATCAACAAAACATTACAGGAAGCCTTTTTCCTTTTTTGTGAAAAGCTTAGTATTTTGTGTGTTTTTCTATCGCTTCCGTTGGTACTTTCCCATGATTTCGGCGTTGGCCACAATATGCCCCTCGATTGCTTTGAGCACATCTTTTCGAGTGCATCCCTCTGGAAGTGAGAGTGTGGTAGTGATGGCATACAGCTTGAAGAAGTAGCGGTGAACTCCTGAGGGAGGGCACGGTCCACCATAACCAATTCTTCCGAAGTCTGTTCTTCCCTGTTTTGCTCCTATTTTCTGGAGTTCTTGACTGGAAACTCCTTCTGGGAGTCCGCTTGCGGAAACGGGGATATTGAAAACAACCCAGTGGACAAACATTCCTCCCGGAGCATCAGGATCCTCGCAGAGGAGAACAAGGCTTTTTGCCTGGGAAGGCACGCCACTCCAGCGTAGTTCCGGAGAAATGTCTCGTCCATCGCAGCTGTACACCGATGGGAGAAAACCGCCGTTGGTGAAGCCAGGGCTTTCTATTTTCATAGCTACCTCCTTGTTTGTTATGGGAGAAGCCCAGAGAGAAGAGTAAAGAAGCAAGAAAAGTACCCTTTTCTTCTTCATATAGCCGCCTTGTTTTTTTGATATAGTATATATGCTTTTTTATTTTTGTCAAGTGGGGAAAATGTGTTGCTATGGTATAAGAAGATTCTGTATTTTTTTCGCTGTCCCGAGTGAAAAGGGCTTATAGAGATCGGCAGGGGAATTTTTTGACAAAAAAATCTTTTTGCTTTATCATTATAGATTCTTTCTTGAGGACAGTTTGCTACAAAACTATCGGGGGTAGTATGCACAGAATCAAACATTGGGTACGTTGGGAGTTTTTACTTCTTTTGTTGACAGTGGTGATTGTGTTTAATTTTGCCTATGAGCCCAATCAGAGGGCTCTCATAGAGTCGCTTTTTGAGGCACATTATGCCGATCTGCAGAGGTTTTATCAGGTATATCAGGCAGTAGAAACTAAGCCAAGGCTTACAACGCGAGATATTCAGTATGCCCATTTTGTGTTGTCAAATTTGCTTGATACAGGGTTTGTTCTCAAGCCAGAGGTTTATCATACGCTTGGGAAGCTTTTTGAGAGAGAGCAACAATACCAAAAGGCTCTCTCTTCATATGAAGCGATGCTCAAGGTTACAGGGCAGGAGTATTTTCTTCGGCGAGATGCTCTTTTGGGGATGGCACGGGTGTATATAACTCAGAGAAAATACAAGCAAGCTTGCGCTGTGCTCGAAGAAGCTTGGTCTCTTCCCACAAAGTATCGTCAACTTGAGGTGGGGTTTTCTCTTTTGGATGTGTATGATAGGCAGAATGCTTTTCAGAAGCAAAAGGAGATTGTTCTTTCGCTTTCTGATATAACATCAGAGTATGCTAATGTCTATACAGCTTGGGTGAAACGGGTGTGGAAAACAATGACAGCAAATGAGCAATCACAACTGCTCCAACAGGCGTTTCGCCCTTCTCTCACCAATCTTTTGCTTGAACAGGGTAAACAGTATGTTCTTCAATCCAAACCTCCTGTTGATTGGGTGGAGAATTGGGCATTTTTTCTTGTGTCGCTAGGGGATGATGCACTTTTAAAGAAGGTGGAAGTTTTTCTTCGAGGGATAAAGGAGTATGACTCTGTTGCGGGAGAGTTGCAAGGGTACGGAAATCTGAGTGTAGATACTATGCTCCGTGGAAGCTCAAAAGCAAAAGCAGGGTATGCGTATCGTGCCCTTTTGAGTGTTTCTCGAAGGGGAAGGTATCAACCTGATAAGGCAGAGAAATATTATGAAGGGTTTTTGAAAAATGGGTTTGAGCCCGACTATGTGAGTAAAAACATTGAGCTTCTTATTCGCAACATGTTGGCATACAAGCGTTATGAGAAGATTGTTTACTGGGTGGAAAGAACCTATGGCCAGATGGGAATGGCTGATACTTCTGTGAATATTTCTCCGATGGTGTCTTTTTGGTATGGGTATAGTGCCTTTCAGTTGGGGCAGCCGCAAGTTGCTCTTCGAGAATGGGCAAGAACAATAGCCATTTCACCGCATGGGTATTATGGCGGGCTTGCTGCAAGTTTTTTGAAGGAAGTTTTTCCAAATGAACAGCGAGAGGAATACCTTGATTCGCTCTTGGAGCAGAAGAAAAAGACAAAAAGTCTCTCTCAGCAGCTTTTTTATGCTACAGTTTTGTATGGACTCAGTGAAGACAAGTCTCGTCGGGAGAGTTATCGTCAAGAGGTTGTGGAGATTCTCTCTCGGTTGTATCCTGATCTCTTTGGGGCTTCGCTCCAGGCGTTGAATACGCTTCCTATGGAGAAATATTTCCGATGGCTGGTGTATAGCAGGTTTGGGTTTGAGGATTATGCGCGAGAAATTGTTTATGAAAGTGGTGTGCATGATGACACCGCAGCCAAACTTGCTATTCTCAAAGTGCTTGTGTACTACCAGAACTTTGATAGAGCTCGAGCCCTCTTCAGTGAGATTGAGCAGAATGAAGTGGTGCGCGCTTACGGAGGTTTTTTGCCTCGAGAGTTTCAGAAAATTCTTTATCCCCTTCCTTATACGGAAGAGGTAAGATTGGCCATGCAGATGCAAACTAATGTTTTCTGTGATCTCTATCTTGTGCATGCAGTCATCAAGGGGGAGAGTCTCTTTTATCCTCGTGCTGTTTCTCGTGTGGGTGCACGGGGTTTGATGCAAGTCATGCCTGCTACCGCTCGTTTGATAGCCCCATCGGTTTTTGATGACAATGCTGTGAGTCTCTATGATCCAGCCAATAATATTCTTCTCGGGACACGCTTTCTCAGTAGCTCCATAGCTCAGTATGGGCTTTTAGGGGCGATTTCGGTGTACAATGGAGGGCAAAGGCCACTCTCTCTTGTTCGTGAGAAATTTCGTCCTGAGAGTGATGTGGAAATGATCGAAATCCATCCCTATACAGAAACACGCAACTATGTGAAGAAGGTGATTGGCTACTATCAATCCTACCTGCTTTTTTATGAGGGGAGGAATCTTTCTTTTAAGGAGTTGGGGATTCCTCGACTTTTAACACTTTCGAATAATTTGACGAATAAAGGGGATGTGGCTATACTCTATTAAAAGTATCAAAGGAAAAGGAGAAATTTTTATGGCGAGAGATATGACAGAGGGGAGTATTTCGAAGTCTATTATTCTGTTTGCTATTCCCATGTTTTTGGGGAGTGTGTTTCAGCAGCTTTACAATGTTGTTGATAGTATTATTCTTGGTCAGTTTGTAGGAAAAGAGGCTATGGCTGCAGTGGGAGTGAGTTTTCCGATCATGTTTTTTCTCATTGCCCTTGTGATAGGTGCCACCATGGGAACAACGGTGCTTGTTTCTCAGTACTATGGGGCAAAAGACTACAAGAATGTGAAACGTTCCATTGATACAACGGCTATTATTCTCTTCTGGATGGTTATTATCATAACTCCTTTGGGGCTCTTGGGAGGAGGATGGATTTTGCGGATAATGGGTACTCCGGGCGATATATTTTTTATGGCACAAGACTATCTTCGTATTATGTTTCTTGGGATGGTGGCGCTTTTTGGCTACAATGGGCTGGGGGCAATTCTGAGGGGGTTGGGTGATTCCAAGACACCTCTCTATCTTTTAATTTTGTCAACAGTGGTGAATATTGTGCTGGACTTGGTTTTTGTGTTGGTGTTTCATTGGGGGATTCGTGGGGCGGCTATTGCTACGGTTATTGCTCAGGGTATTTCCTTTGCACTGGGACTCTGGCAACTTGCAAAACGGAGTGAGTTTTTCCGATTTGATATGAAGGATATGCATTTGGGTTGGGATATCTTCAAAAAGAGTCTTTCTATTGGTGCTCCATCCAGTGTGCAGCAGATGATGGTGGCTATAGGAAGTATGGTTTTGATGGGGCTGGTAAATCGCTTTGGGACGGATGCTATAGCTGCTTTTACTGCAGCGGGACGGATTGAAACCTTTGCGATGATGCCTGCGATGAATCTGAGCATGGCACTTTCCACATATGTGGGGCAGAATATAGGGGCAGGGCGAGAGGATAGGGTGAAGAAGGGGGTGAGTTTTACCTTTTTTCTCGGGTTTGTGATAGCGGTGGTGCTTTCGATTGTGTTGATTGTTTTTGCTGAGTATCTTGTGATGGTTTTTAATCGTGATGCTGAGGTGGTTCGTATTGGCAAGGAGTATATGTATATTGTGGCACCATTTTATTTTGCCTTTATGACCATGTTTATTTTTAATGGGGCTTTGCGTGGGGCTGGAGATACCTTTATTCCTATGATTGTTTCCGTTTTTTCGTTGTGGGTTCTCCGGGTGCCTACTTCGATGCTGTTTTCTTCTTGGTGGGGAACAAAGGGCATTTGGTGGGGGATTCCTGTGGCGTGGATGTTTGGTATGCTGGCGTCGTTTGTTTACTTTTCAACCGGCCGTTGGAAAAGCAAAGTGGTGGTGGGGCTACATAGGATTCCAACGGAAGCTCTTGAGGCCGTTGCTGAACTCGAGTGTGAGGAGATTGAAAGGAAGGAGTGTATTCATCCCTGATGGAGTGTCGCGAGAATTGTGGGGCTTGTTGTATTGCCCCTTCGATTCGTACTCCTTTGTTGGGTATGCCTGAAGGTAAACCGGCAGGGGTGAGGTGTATTCATCTGGATGAAAATTTTCGCTGTCGGTTGTATGGAAAGCCGGAGAGACCGTCGTTTTGTGCCTCGCTTCAGCCTTCTCCCGAGATGTGTGGGAAAAACCGAGAAGAGGCACTTTTTTATCTCTCCATGCTTGAAGAACTGACGCGGCCATATTCTTTGCAAGAGAGGAGAAAATATGATACAGTGGAATGATATTCTTCATCGCTGGAAGGAATTGTCTCATCTTGAGCATGTGATAGCTTTGCTCTCTTGGGATCAGGAGACCTATATGCCTGTTAAGGGGGCAAAAGCCCGAGGGGAGGATATAAGTTATCTTGTTGGATTGTGGCATGAACGGATGTGTGATAGCTGGTGGGATGAGGCGTTTGCGTCCATGGAGGGTGTTTCTCTTGAGCCGGATCAGAGACGGGCACTTGAAGTATTTCACAGGGATAGAGAGAGGGAGGTGAAAATTCCCCATGATCTCACTGTTGCGTTGGCTCGTGTTGTCTCTGAAGCGTTTGGGGTGTGGCATGAGGCTCGGACGAAGTCTGATTATACGGTTTTTTTGCCAGCGCTTCAGAAGGTGTTTGATCTTTCTCTTCAGAAGGCTGCTGCTTTAGGGTATGAGCGAGATCGTGCCTATGATGCCTTTCTTGATATTCATGAGGAGAATCTGACACAGGCCGAATTTGATAAAATAGCCCTTCAATCGCTTGAGATTATGCGACGAGTGTTGGGTGCGATTCAGAACTCGGGCAAAAAGCTGCGGACGGATTTTCTCTCTCGGCGGTATTCTGTTGATGGACAAAAAAGGGTTGGTGAATGGGTTTTGAGTCGTATTGGGTTTGCTCTCGAGAGAGGGAGATTGGATATTTCTCCGCATCCCTTTTCAACAACCATTGCTGTGGACGATGTGCGTCTCACAACGCGTTATGATGAGTATGATCCCATGATATCACTGTATGGAGTACTTCATGAGGCGGGGCATGGGATGTACGAGCAGGGTTTGCCTGCGGAGTGGGAGAATACTCCGCTTTGTCAAGCCATTAGTCTTGGTATCCACGAGTCGCAATCACGTTTCTGGGAAAATCAGATTGGACGGAGCTATGCTTTTGTTCGATGGGCTTTTCCCTTTTTGAGGGAGGTTTTCCCTCAACAGCTTGGAGATGTGAGTGAGAGGGAGTTTTTCCAAGCGGTGAATGAGGTGAAGCCTTCGCTCATTCGTACAGAGGCTGATGAGGTAACCTATGGAATTCATATTATTATTCGCTATGAGGTGGAGAAGAAACTCTTCCATGGGGATATATCGCTTGCTGATGCTCGTGAGGTGTGGAATAGCATGTATAAAGAATATCTTGGTATTTCTCCTTCTTCTGATGCGGAGGGGATACTTCAGGACGTGCACTGGTCGCATGGCTCATTTGGGTATTTTCCGACCTATCTTTTGGGTAACCTCTATGCTTCTCAATGGTATGCAACGATGAAACGTTCTCTGGAAGTGGATAAGATGGTGGAACGCGGGGAGTTTATTCCTCTGTTGGAATGGCTGCGTGAAAAGATTCACCGTGAGGGAAGACGCTACGATGCCAAAACCCTTGTCAAGAGGGTTTCAGGAGAGGATCTCAACCCTGAGTATTTTGCTTTGTATCTGAAGAGTCGTTACGAAGAGGTTTACGGTATTTTGCTTTGATGGGGGAGATGAATTCTGTACCCTGTTGATGCATAGTCTACCGAAAATTTGCCGAGAAAAAGAAGTTCAGCGTATGCCTGAAGTCCAGTACAGTGACACACAGCAATATGTTTGATCGGATAGGATATAAGAGAATCGTAGATCACTTGACGGGCTTCTCGTGTGGTATGATTTAAATGAAAACCTCCGACAATGAAATCGATTGGTTTGTTGAAGTTGTGCATGGCTGTTTCGATGATATTGGTGATGCCACGATGAGAACAGCCAGTGATGATGCTGATGCTCTGGGCTTCTTCAAGAACGAGGAAGAGTTCATCTTCGAAGGTGTCCTGTTCTCTGCCGTGAAGGCCTTCTTTTTCGAGGCGATCAATGTGGGTGTCATTGGGGTTGGTAATGGCTATGGATGGCATAAGCCAGACATGGGGGAGGATTTCTGTTGGTGTTTCTGTAGGGTGAAGGATGACTTCGTAGGAAGGAGGGATGTTCATTCCGATGAAGCTGCCATCGCTTCGATATTTGGGTTGGGGCGCTTTGGGATGCATCCAGAGAGCCTTTGGGGTTGTGATGCGAGAAAGGGCATTAAGGCCACCAGCATGGTCGTAGTGACCATGACTGAGAATGATAGAGTGGATGCTTTCGAGGGGGACACCGAGGTTTTGGGCATTGGAGAGGAGGGTTGCATCTGGGCCTGTGTCAAAGAGAAGCCATGTGTTCTCTCTTCGAATGGCAAGGCAAAGCCCGTGACGGCCTGCAAGTCCTGCTGAAAAAGTGCTGTTTTCAACAAGAACGATGATCTCTGTGCTTTTTTGCATAATTTCTCCTGATGAGAAAAAAGGGCATCCTCGCGATGCCCTTTTGTTTACTGGACTTCTCTGTCGGTAATCATTGCCATCATTTCGGCTTCAGCCACCACTTCGCCGTCGACTTTGGCATATCCTTGAAACTTCCCAATTCTGCCACCGAACTTGATAATCTCTACGTGGTACTCGAGGCGATCTCCGGGGAGAACGGGTTTACGAAATTTGGCGTTGTTGACACCCATGAAGAGGATGAGTTTGTCTTTGTAGACTTCGCCTTTTTTGTCCGCTTCTTGCTTGAGAAGGGTAAGGCCAATAAATCCCGCACACTGAGCCATTCCCTCGATGATGAGGACTCCGGGCATGATGGGTTGACCGGGGAAATGTCCTTGGAAGAACTCCTCATTCATGCTCACATTCTTGTAACCCCAACCACCCTTTTCGTTCACTTCCATCACACGGTCAACGAGGAGAAAGGGATAACGATGGGGCAAGAGTTTCATGATATCATGGATATCATAATAGTTTTTTGACATATCTACCTCCATATTTCCTGGTTTATTCTTGAAGAGCTTGTTCCCAGCTTTTTACCGGGAGATTTGGACTGATTTTTTTCACGAGTCCAGCCAAGACGCTTCCAAGTCCTACTTCGATGGCTTCTGTGCAACCGAGTTGTTCCATGTAACGAACGCTTTCTACCCAACGGACGGGACTTTGAATCTGACGGAAGAGCATTTCACGGATGTTGGTTTCGTCCTCCTCGCGGGCAGTAACATTGGAGATAACTTTGCATACCGGAGGAGAAAATTGGGTGTTGTCAAGGACGGTTTTGAAATTTTTGGCTGCTTCTGCCATGAGCTTGGAATGAAAAGCCCCACTCACATTGAGCACGAGAACACGCTTGGCACCCTTTTCTTTGAGAATGGGTTCTGCCTTGGCTATGGCTGTTTTGAGCCCTGAAATAACGATTTGATCGGGGGCATTGTAGTTGACAGGTTCAACATACAGTTCTCGAGAAATTTCCTGACACACACTCTCGACAATATCAGCTGATAGACCGAGAACAGCAGCCATTCCCCCTTCTTTGTTGGGGTCGGCGTTTGCCATGAGTTCACCTCTTTTCCGAACCAGGCGAAGAGCATCCTCAAAGGAAAGCATTTTGCTTGCCACAAGGGCAGAAAATTCTCCAAGGGAATGCCCTGCAACCACATCGGGACGAATGCCCTTTTCTTCGAGGGCTTTGAGAGCGATAACACTGTAGGTGAGAATAGCCACTTGAGCATTTTCTGTACGGGTGAGTTCCTCTTCTGGGCCTTCGAAACAGATTTTGGAAAGAGAAAAACCGAGAACATCATCTGCTTTTTGGAACATTTCTTTTGCAAAAGAAAACCGTTCAATAAGGTCTTTCCCCATGCCCACTTTCTGCGAACCTTGGCCTGGAAAGAGAAAAGCCTTCATGATGTGCCTCCTCATAATGGGTTTTGAAAGTGTAATATGATAACGGAGAACACTGAGAAAGTCAAATATTGGGGAGGAAAGGGGAGTGTCGTGCTAACCAAAAAGTGGACGAAAACCTTTTTCCCACGCGATCCTTTTTTTGCTTTTTTGTCTGGAGCAAGAAAAAGCTTTCAGATAAATTGCCCTTTACCAGTTATTCACTTGTCTCAGTTTTTGAAGGGTATGGAATGCATCAAAAATACCCATTTTTCTTTTTAAATGGATAAAAATGAATCAAAATAACACATTTTTTCCGTTGCTATTTTGGTTCAAAATGAAACAATTTTAGCCTTTATGTATCATAAAATATGCTTTTTGGTAGGGAAAAATGGCTTTTGTTTTGGCACGATTTTTGCCGATATTTCTGTGAAAGAAAAAACAATAAAAAGGAGGTGGCCTATGAAACTTGTTCGAAAGAACACCTATCCCTTCAGCTGGTTGGATGAGTTTTTCAGAAACGACTGGGTCGCAACCTTTGATGACACTCCTTGGGCATTCCACATTGACCTCGAGGAAACGGACAAGTCCTATGTGGTAAAGGCAGATCTTCCCGGGTTGAATGAGAAGGACATCAAGGTTGAATTGAACGACAATATCCTCACAATCAGTGGTACTCGTGAGGAAAAGCGAGAGGAGAAAAACAAGAATTACCATCGCATTGAGCGATTTTCGGGGAGTTTCTGCCGCAGTATTGAGATTCCTCGAGAGGTGGATGCCGACAAGGCAACAGCTTCGTACAAGAATGGTGTTTTGACAATTGAACTCCCCAAGAAGGGAGATTCAAAGACCAAAAAGATTACGGTGAAAATCTAACAGAAGGAGGTTGGTATGATGAATTTTTTTTACGAACTTGAGAGAATGAAACACCTTATGAATAGCTTGTTGGATACTCCTTTCTTTTGGGAGGAGGTGAGGGAAGGCAGACTGAATTATGCCAATATCTATGAAAACGAGAGCGGGTATATGATTCAGATGCTTGGCCCCGGCGTGAAAAAGGAGAATGTAGAAGTAAACTATGAAAACGATCTCCTCACAATTACGATTCATAAGCCAGAGGAGAAGATGGAGGATGTGCGCTGGATTCGTCGTGAACGCTTGCAGCCTGTAGAGACGAGGAGCTATCGCCTTTCGGCAGACCTTGATCCGACAAAAATTGAAGCAAAGTTGGTAGATGGGGTACTTTTGGTGTTCTTGCCTCGTCGTGCACAGCGAGAAACCAAGAAAATTGACGTAAAGGTGAAATAAGGAGGTGGCTATGGAAAAACGCACCATTATTCCTGCAACAGATATCTATGAAACACAGGACAGTTATGTGGTACTCATGGAAATGCCAGGTATAGACAAGTCCACCCTTTCGGTGAAGGTGGAGGATGATAGGTTGGTTGTAGAGGCATCCTCTGTGGAAGTTGGAAAGGAGTGGAAGGTTGTCGATACGGAGTTTGAGCTTGGCAAATATCATCGCGAATTCCGTGTCGGCCCAAAGGTGAACCGTGAAAAGATTGAAGCGTCCTACGAGGATGGAATCCTCAAAATTGTGCTTCCTAAGGCGGAGGATTTCAAACCTCGTCAGATCGAGGTGAAGACCGCGTAAGGATGGTGGTTGGAAGGGCTACCCGATGAGGGTAGCCTTTTTTTGTTCTTGAAAAAAATGCCGATATATCAGATAACGATGAGGTATAAACGATTCTTTTGGCTTTTGGTAGGGAGTTTGTGTCTTAGCACTGTCTACGCAAAAATTTATGTTGTAGAATCGAGGGATACGATTTTAGGAATTGCTCGCAAGACAGGGTTTTCGGCCACCTATATTCGAAGGCTTAATCAGCTTACCACGGATACTCTTTTTGTAGGGCAGAAAATTGTTATTCCTGATGAGATGGTGTCGTATGTTGTGCAACCGGGGGATACTCTCATTGGTATAGCTCGTCGTTTTGGTGCTTCTCTGGGGGATATTCTTCTCTGTAATCAGTTGCCTGATGAGAAGATTGTGGTGGGGCAAACGCTTGTGATTCCGCGTATGGTTTCTCCGACAGAGCGTTTTCACGACACCTCTTCATCACAACCCCAGGGGGAAATGCCGCTTGTTGGGATTGTGCATGAGGTGAAAGATGGGGAGACGCTCTATGGGATTGCACGACGGTATGGGGTAAAGGTGGACGATATCCTTACCTGGAACAAGAAGAAAACAACGACACTCTTTGTGGGGGAAAAACTCAGGATTTTTTCTTCTCAAGTTTGCTCAAATTTACCACCAGAGAATCCAACTCCTGAATTAAAAGCGAAATACCAGCGGCCATCTTCTGGGTCAAGGTTGCCTGTTGATGAGAAGAATATTGAAGACTATTCGCGAACTGCTCGTGGGGTAAAGATCAAGGTGAAAGAGGCCACTACCCTTGTGGCTACTGTCTCTGGAAAGGTGGAATATACGGGATGGCTCTATGGTTTTGGGCATGTGGTGATTATTCTCATGGGGGAGGAAAAACGGCTTGTTCTGGGGGATCTGGATGGTATCATGGTGAGGAAGGGCCAATGGGTGAAACCATCAGATGAGGTGGCGACGATTGGTGCGGGAGGTGTTTTCTATCTCGAGGTGAGGAATGGGACAACGGTTCTTGATCCTTTGAACTAGTGTGGGAAACTTGGGTCAAGAAAAACGAAGCAGATTGTCTGTAAAAAGATGTTTCTCATTCGGATGCGGTGTGTTCTCCAGAGTGTATCAATTGTCAGGAGTGTGTCACCGTTTGTCCTACAGGCAAGTCAACACTCGTGAATACGTTTTTTGGGAAGAAAGTTTCTGTTTGGGTTGTGGTGGGATTGGGGCTGGGAATTTATGCTGCAACACTTGGGATTGCCTTTTTTACTGGCAATGTTTCCTATGCAGAACCATCGCTTTCTCAGCAGGCACAACAGGGAGTGTTGACACCTGAATCCATCAAGGGTTCGCATACCATTCAAGATGTCCTCTCTGCCTTTGGGTTGGACAAGGCGCTTTTCTATAAGCAGCTTGGTTTGGATGAAAACCGTGTTCCTGTATCGACTCGTCTCAAAGACATCGCAAGCCTTATAGGGAGGGATTTTGAAACTGAAATAGTTCGGGAGACGGTGAAAGCTCTTGTTGGGGACACGTCTCATTCTTCTGGAGCTCCAACAGAAGATCTTTCAGAGAAAAAAGAACAAACTCCTTCATCGAATCTTGTTGTACCAGAGGGGTTTGTACTGGAGGGAACGATGACTATTAATGAAGTGGCTGAGAAACTGCATACAACATCGCTTGAGGTGATTCGCAAGCAGGGGTTATCTGAAAATATTCCAGTGGATAAGCCACTCAGGGATTTGAAAGAGGAGTATGGTTTTACCGTTCCAGATCTTCGGAAGCGTTTACAGTAAGAGAAAATGACGGGGAAGGGTTTGGCTTTTCCCCGTTTTTTATTACCCTTTCCGAGCAAAGAAAGGGGAAAATAAATTTTTAGCTTTTGGCACAATACGAGAAAGAGGGGAGAAATTTGCCTTTTTTTGTTTTTTTTTGCTACAATAAACTACCATCGAAAAGGAGGAAGTGATGAAAAGGCTATGTGTGGTAATGGTTGGGATTCTCATGGGGAGCGTGCTCTATGGAGAGTATCCAACACTGTCATGGGTTGTGATTTCGGATCTTCACTATTATACTCCCGAGCTTGGAACAAATGGTGCAGCGTTTGAGGAGTACCTTGCCAATGATCGGAAGCTTCTTCGCGAGTCGAGGCAACTTCTTCAGAAGTGGGCGGAGGAGATGCAGAGTCTCTCTGTGGATTATGTTTTTATCACGGGTGATCTCACCAAGGATGGTGAGCGGGTGAATCATGAGGCGGTTAGACAGATTCTTTACGAAGTCAAGAGGAAGAGTGTTCGTCCGCTTCGTATTTTTGTTATTCCGGGGAATCATGATCTCAACAATCCAGAGGCGCTTCGGTATGATGGGGATAAAACAGAACCTGTTGATTTTCTTCCAGCGGAGGAGTTTGCGGATTTTTATAAGGATTTTGGGTATGGTGAGGCATGGAGTAGGGATACGGCATCCCTCTCCTATGCTGTTTTTCTCACATCAAATCTTTGGCTTGTGGCTCTCGATACAACGATCAATGAATCCAATCGTATGCTCAAGCATCCCGTTACCGCAGGGAGGCTGAAACCACAGACTTTACAATGGTTGGAGGGTGTGGCGCGTCAGGCTGTTCTTTCCAATGCAACCATCATGCTTATGATGCATCATGGGCTTTTTGAACATTGGCCGGGTCAGAGGAAGTTGCATCCCGAGTATCTCCTTGATAATCGCAAGGAATTGGCAGCCCTGATGGCAAAGTATCGTATTCGGCTGGTGTTTACAGGGCATTATCATTCTCAGGATATTTCGAGTAGTGTGGTGAAGGGACAGATACTCTATGATATTGAGACAGGCTCTCCTCTTTCCTATCCTTCCCCCTATCGTATCTGTTCTCTTCATGGGAATGTTCTCACCATTCAGACGCGGGAACTTTCCTTGTCCAATGGGTTTGCCGAGGCGAGTCGGGATTTCTTGATTCGGGGGCTCACGGGGCAGGCGTTGGAAAAGATTCGTTCCTATGGGGTGCCAGATAAGGACGGGGAACGGATAGCTCTTGATGTGGCAAAGGCGTTTGCCATTCACTATGCGGGGGATGAACCAGAGAAGCCCTTTGTGCCAGAGAGTCGTGGAATGGGAATAATGGCAAGGTTTATTCTCTGGTACCAAGGGTATGTTATTCGTGGTCTTCAGACAGATCTGCTCCCTCCCGATCGGGAAATTGAGATTGATCTCACGACAGGAGAGTGGAGGAGGCTGTAATGAAGCGCTACACGCTCTCTACTCCGAAGCGGGAGTGTATGGTTTCTTTGGATGCTTTGGTTGATGAAGCGGTGAGAGAGATGGGTGTTACAGAAGGTGTGTGCTGTGTGTTTGTTCCCCATACAACGGCCGCTGTTACCATTAATGAAAACGCTGATCCTGATGTTCAAAGGGATATTCTCTCTCATTTGGCGAAACTCATGCCCCTTGAGGCTGGATATCGTCATAGCGAGGGCAACTCTGACGCTCATATCAAGTCTGTGCTCACAGGGCAGTCCGTACTTCTGCCGATTTCAGGGGGAAGGGTGCAACGAGGCACCTGGCAAAGTGTTTTTTTCTGCGAGTTTGATGGACCACGAGCACGAGAGGTGTGGATTAGTGTGGTAGGCTCTCGTTAGGTTGGAAGCCTTCGGTAGAAAAAGATTGATATCCCAGCAAGGAGGAAAGTGGCGAGAAATCCTCCCAAAATGGGAGGGAGATCCCCATTTCCCGCAAAGCTCGCTCCCATGGCAAAAATGACATACGAAAGACCAAAACTCACGAAACAGACAACAAGGTTTTCGATGAGGGATATCTTTTTCTTGGAGATATCGATAAAGCCGACAATGAGAAGAACAAGGAAAAAGGCATTCATCATGTAGGCGATGTTGGAGTAAAAGATGGCTTCAAGGTCGGCCGCAAACTGCCCTGACTGGCGCTTGAGTTTGATCATCGCTTGGAGTTGGGATGGTCTCATGGCGGTGGTATCGTACCAGATTTTTTCGAGATAGTATGGCTGGATGGTGAGGATGTTGGTGGTGAGTTGGGTGAATTGTTCCACCTGAATGGAGGAAGTTTTGGTATCAATACTCCAGATTGTTCCATTGTAGAGGATCCAGTGGTCTTTGTCCCATACCATGGATTCGGCGTCAATACGCATGGAAAAATTGATTCTTTCGAGTACATCGAGAGAGCGTTGTTGTTCGATGATGTCACGGTTGCTAATGAGGTACTCGTTAGAGATGGTTTGCTCAACGCCAAAAAGTGCACCCCGTGTTTCTGGGATGAGGGAGAGTATCACAACATTTTCGAGCTTTTTGGCGATGGCAAGGTATCTGTCCCCCATATAAAGGGTGTGGTTGGGACCATAGACAACAACATTGTCGTTATTTTTGAATCGGTCAATATCGTGGAGGGGAACTTTTTCAAAGACGAGTTTTTTGTACCAGAAGTACTTTTGGTAGAGGGGGAAAATAACATGCTCTTGAAGAATTCCAATGGTGAAGAGGGCAAAAATGGCTGTAAAGAGGAGGGGGTAGAGCATGACTCGGCGGAGGCTGATTCCAGTTGTTACCATGGCACGGAGTTCGTGGTGGTTGGCGAGTCGGGTGAAGACGACAACAGCACCGAGGGTGAAGGAAAGGGGGAGAAAGATCATTGCCCAGTATACGCCTTCATGGAGGTTCATGATGAAGATATCCCAACCTCGTGTTCCTTCGGGATAGAAGCGCAGAAACTGGAAGACTTGAATAATTTCATAGAGTATAACAATGCCTATAAGGGAAAAGAAAGTTACAGTGATAAATTGTCGGAGAATATACCTATCAAAGATGGATGGCTTGTAGTATTTCCACCAGATAGGGAGTTTCTCTTTGATGGTTGAAATGAGGAGGTTTTGTATCCACTCTTTCATAACCTACTCTCGCAGTTTTTTCCACATGATGCCCAGTCCAAAGAGAAGGTAAATGATGTTGGGAAGCCAGACAAACCAGGCATCGACTTTTTGGGATTCTATGAGACGGCGAGCCCCCATCCAGGCTCCATAGTAGACAATCATAACAATGATGGCTATACCGAGATTTTCGTTTCTTCCCCCACGGGGGAGAAACATTCCTAAAAAGACAGAGACCAGAGCAAACACAATGATAGCCGCAGGAAAAGAATACTTTTCCATGAGGCTCATCCGTTCTCGGGGAAGGATGGTTCGGGTGAGTTGTTTTTCTCTTTTTGAGAGTGCTTTTTGCTCTTGTGCGATGGCTTTGAGACGGGAACGAATCTGTTGAGTGCGGAGATTTCGTTCACTTGGATTGGCTATGGTTTTTGAAAGCTCTTGGAGTTCTTTTTTGAGGGAGGTGGCTTCGTTTTTGAGACGGATTTTGTCGTTGTAGATACTCACCCACGAGGGGTTATTTTTCTCTTCGCTGGTGAGGAGTTGTTGAAGTTCCCAGACAGTCATGCTTTCGGGGATTTTCCCAACATCCCAACCTGTTACTGAGACAGGAAGGTAGACGGTGAGGTATTTAAAAGAAGCGATGAACATTTTTTGTTCTATTTTGCCGTTTTCGGTTTCTACTGTCTGGATTTCGGAGATGCTCCCGTTCTGGAGTTTGATAACATAGTTGTTGGCGGACTCAGGGTCTTTGTAGAGGCGGCCCTTTTCAGCGACGATGGTTCGTTTTCTAGGGAGGTCGATCATCTGAACAGAGAGAAGCACCTCGAGGTTCTCAAAGGTAATGCTTCGGTCAAACTTGAGTTGGTACTGGCCTACATTGAGAAAAGCCTGATTTTTGAGCTGGACAATGGGCTTTTCTCTTTCGGACTGAACACGGAGTTGGAGGTAGTTTCGGGTGGCGGGATACCCGACGAGGTTGTTGAAAACAAGGGCAAAAAGGGTGAGAAGAACACTCCACACTAATCCTGGGAGAACAATCCTCCAGGTTGAGACACCACACGAGCGGAGGGCGATAATCTCAGAGTCTCGAGAGAGTCTCCCCATGGCAAGAATATAGCCAATGGGAACACCGAGAGGAAGGGTAATGGTTGTTAAAAAGGGAAGAAGGTTGATAAGCATGAGAAGGATGTTTTTGAGGGGAACATTGGACTTGATGTAGAGTTGGATGAGATTGTAAAGTTCTACAATTCCCTGAAAAAGGGTTACAAAAACGAAACCAACGAGAAATGAAGGGATAAGGATACTATAGAAATACCTATCATAGGTGGAGAAGAAGTACTGGCGGAAGAAATCTTTTGCTGATTTCATGCCAACCCCTGAAGCCCAATACTGATGAGGGCTTTCAGAACGATGAAAAGAAAAGTGAAGAACATTCCCAGCGCTGGGGTTATAACAACGAAGAAGGCTTTGCCCCGCGAGATAGAATACTCGATACGGAGGGATTCCCACAACCAGAGAAGAGAGAGAAGGCTTCCGATAAAGGCAATGAGATTTTTCCAGCTACTATTGAGGATAGCGAGAGGAATCATAAAAGGAAAGATGAAAACACTGGGAAACGAAGAGATAACAATAAGCAAGAAAAGCCGCTGTGGTACTACCATTCTGTGAAAAATTCCCTGAAGAACAGCGAGCATCCCTGCAAAACTGACAGCCCAGCCTAATCCAAGTGTCATCATGCTGATGATGAAAGCCCCAACGAATCCTCCTATGGAGGCGAAGCTTCCTCCGAGTGTGAGAAAATTGGAGAAAACGAGGGTAGAGGAAACAACCAGGATGAGGATATTTCGCTCATGGTTGGGAATTTCACGGATGTGGGAGAGGGCTTCGGCTCCTTTGAATGGACGGAGCCAGTATTTTCCGAGGGTTAAAAACCAATCTTTAGACATACTTCCTCCTAAAGTGGCGTTGACGCTAACCGTACCTCTTCAAAGGAGAGATCTGGCATTTCGGGGAGAATGAGGTGTGCCAGTGAGTGGAGGTGTTCGGTAATATCCGTGGCATAAAATCGATGGGAGGGCTGGAGTTCATCGGAGAGCCAGTCCCGTTCAAGGAGAAGGCGACGAAGTTCTCGTGCGGTTGAATAGGCAGAGTCGACGATTGTCACATCGGGGAGGATGCTTTGGATTGTGTCACGGATAAGGGGGTAGTGGGTGCAACCGAGAATAAGGGTATCAATGGTGTTTTTGAATGGGGTAAGGTATTCTTCGGCGATGAGGTGTGTTGCCTTGTGATGGAGAAATCCCTCCTCGATAAGGGGTACAAAGAGGGGACAGGCTTTGCCTTTTACGATGCAAGAATTGTTCAACTCGTGAATTTTGTGGGTGTACATTTCGCTTCGGATGGTTCTTTTGGTGCCAATGACACCGATATTTT
>Ga0308398_1000033_pt1 | contig 93462 bp, 97 predicted proteins | sample Hotspr20SampleT9_FD_202360 | JGI IMG/M metagenome (GOLD analysis project Ga0308398, IMG submission 202360) | Hot spring phototrophic mat microbial communities from Mushroom Spring, Yellowstone National Park, Wyoming, United States - 20051001_T9 ...
AAACAATTGACTGTGCTGGGAAGTATCTTCTCCCCTTTTATAAGCGCGTGCCTCTTGTGGTTTCTCGTGGAAAGGGATGCTGGGTGTGGGATGAAAGTGGGAAGCGTTATCTGGATATGACGGCAGGGATAGCTGTGGTGAATCTTGGGCATCGGTATCCTCCTGTTGTTCGTGCGTTGAAACGACAGATGGGGAAGATCTGGCATATTTCCAATCTTTTTTATCAAAAGCCACAGGTGCGACTGGCAGAAAAGCTTGTTCAGCGGAGTTTTGATGGTATGGTGTTTTTTGCCAATAGTGGTGCAGAGGCTAATGACGGAGCGTTGAAGATAGCGCGTCTTTGGGGTCATGATCAGGGGAAAACCAAGGTGATAGCTCTTCAACAGTCGTTTCACGGCAGGACGATTGCGACAATTAGTCTCACAGGGCAGGAGAAGTACAAAAAGGGTTTTGACCCCTTGCTTGGAGAGATTGTTTTTGTTGAGCCTGGTGATATCGAGGGACTACGGAGGGTTTGGGATGAGCAGGTGTGTGCTCTTTTTCTGGAGGTAGTGCAGTGCGAGGGTGGGGTGAAGGCTTTGCCGCGAGATTTTGTTGAAGAGATTCAGCGTCTTGCTCGTGAGAAGAAGAGTCTTCTTGTTGTCGATGAAGTACAAACAGGTATGGGGAGAACAGGGACGCTTTTTGGATATCAACAGTTTGGAATAGAACCGGATATTATTACGCTTGCCAAGGGATTGGGTAATGGCTTTCCTATTGGTGCGATTGTCGTGAGAAGAGAAGTGGGTGAGAAAATGCCAGCAGGGATGCATGCTTCAACCTTTGGTGGGAATTTTCTTGCCTGTGCTGTGGGTGAGGCTGTTTTGGATGCTCTTGATGAACGCTTTTTGTCGAGGGTGAGGGAAAAGTCGCTTTACCTGAGGGATGGTCTTGAGAGCTTGAAAGGGCGTTTTCCTCAACTGATAGGTGATGTGCGTGTGTATGGTCTTATGGTGGGGGTTGATATTCGGCAGATGGCGGTGGCTGATCTCATAAACAAGTTTCGAGAAGAGGGTGTTCTTGTGCTGCGGGCGGGAGAGAATACGCTTCGGCTTGCCCCTCCTCTGGTGATAGAAAAGCGAGAAATCAATGTTTTTCTAAAGGTGTTTGAAAAGATTCTTGGAAAAGTGACGAAGGGGTAGGATATGACACTGGGCGTTATTGGATATGGTAATATGGGACAAGCGATTGTGCGACGGGTCGTGAAACAAAAGTTGTTTGATACGGTTATGGTCTATGATGTACTAGAATCCAAGCTGGTGAAACTGCCTCAAAGGGCGAGGGCAGCTTCTCTCGATGAGGTTGTTCAGGCTGATGTGGTGCTTCTTGCGATTAAGCCGCAGGATGTGAAAGCGTTTTTGGATGGTTATAAGCATTTGTTGGCTTCTCGCATCAAGCCGTTTGTTACCATTGTGGCTGGGCTTGCGGTGGAATGGTATCGCAACTGGTTACGATGTCCAATCGCTCGTGTTATGCCAAATACTCCAGCTCAGATCGGAAAAGGGGCTTCTGTGGTGTACTTCGATGGGGAGTTTTCTCCTGAGATGAAGGAGGTTGTGAGGGGAATTTTTGCCTCGCTTGGGATTGTGGAGGAAGTGGCGAAGGAGGAGCTTTTGCATGCGGTGACGGGGCTTTCGGGTTCTGGTCCTGCGTATATTTTTGTGCTTCTCTCGGCTCTTGCGGATGCGGGGGTCTTGGAGGGTCTGCCTCGGAATGTTGCAAAGCGTTTGGCGATCCAAACGGTGCTTGGATCGGCTGCTTTGGCTTTGGAGGCTCTCGAGGATGGGAAGAGTTTTGAAGATCTCAAGGATGCGGTAATGTCCCCCGGGGGAACGACGGCTCGAGGGGTTTTTGCTTTGGAGGATGCTGGTTTTCGGGCTGCTGTGATGCGGGCGGTGAGAGAGGCTACAACTCGTTCTCGGGAACTGGGAGGGAAATGATGATACTTCGCTATATTTTTATCTATCTTTCTGTCGCCCTGGAAGTGTATAATTGGATTTTTTTGGTGTATATCTTTCTTTCTTGGCTTCCTTTTGATGAAGACACTCCGGGGTTTGGGTTTGTGGTGCGTTTTGTTCGTGCTCTCTGCGATCCAGTCTATGGACTCGTGATGAGGCTCCTTCCTCCTCTTCGGTTTGGTTTTCTGGATTTTTCTCCTTTGTATGTCTTTTTTATTCTTGCCATTCTTCAGATGCTTCTTCAACGGGTGGCATTGCTTGTGTAGGGCGAAAAATGACAGTGATGATTACGGTGGTTCCCCGTTCTAGTCGTGAGGGAGTTTTTGTCGAGGGAGAGACAGTGAAGGTTCGCGTGCATGCTGCCCCCGTGGATGGAGAAGCGAATGAGAATGTGCGGAGGCTGCTCTCTGATGTTCTCGGTGTGGCAAAGTCGATGATTACCATCGTTCGTGGGGAAAAGTCGAGGCAGAAGATGATAGAGATTTCTGGTATAACAGAAGAAGAGTTCTGGAAGCGTTTGGCATCTTTTAAGAAGTAAAAGGATCGAATAAAACGAATGGTTAATGTGAATCAAACTGAAATCATTATTTTTGGTGAAAGAAAAAAGAGTACAATATTCATGATAATGTCCCAAAGAAGCCCAGTTAATGGTGTTTTTTGGCGTTTTTTTGGAGTTTGTTTTACAATTATAAATTGAATTTTTGTTCATCGTAAGGAGATTGGTTCTATGAAAAACACACGTTCTCTTGGTATTTGTCTTGGTGCTTCTACTATTACAGCAGTAGAATTGGATGTGAGTCATGATACTCCTAAGGTGATTCGTTTTGAGCGGCTTCCCCATGAGGGTGATCCCAAGGCCAAGCTTGCTGATATTCTCACGCGCTTTTCTCTCAAGGATACCTATGTTGCTTTGACAGGTCGAAAGTTTCGTTTAATCACCCGCTTGCCCTCGATTACTGAGCCCGAGGCAACAGAGATAGCCTATCATTATGTGATGAAAAAAGAAGGCAATAGGCATTATGATGCCATTGTTTCGGCGGGTGGTGAGACCTTTATTGTCTATGGGCTTGATCAGAAGGGGAGGATTTCAAGTATTAGTTCAGGAAATAAGTGTGCATCAGGTACAGGTGAGTTTTTCTTGCAACAGATACGACGAATGAACCTCACGATTGATGAGGCAATAAGATATGCTAAGGAATCCGAACATCCCCACAATCTTTCAAGCCGCTGTTCTGTGTTTGCTAAGTCGGATTGTACCCATGCGCTGAATATTGGTGTGCCCATTCCTGATGTTGCAGCAGGTCTCTCCCGTATGATGGCCAAGAAGGTAGAAGAGCTTCTTGTTAAACTCAATGCAAAACGAGCTATTCTGGTTGGAGGAACCACACAGAATTCAGTTATGATTGATGTGCTTCGGGAGAGTTATGATGAAATCTATGTGCCAGAGGAAGCTATTTACTTTGAAGCCTATGGAGCGGCTCTCTGGGCGTGGGAAAACAAGGCGGAGTTTACCGAGGGCGTGGATAAGGTCTTCAAGGAGCATCATTCCTCCTTTACCTTTTTGAGTCCTCTCTCTGAGTATGAGTCTATGGTTGAGTTTAAGTCAATGGAAAGGGGCAAGGCAAAGGATGGGGATGAGTGTATTCTGGGATTGGACGTGGGTTCAACCACGACGAAGGCTGTTCTTCTTCGCACCTCGGATGATAAGATTCTTGCCTCTGTGTATCTCCGTACGAATGGAAATCCTATTGCCGCATCGCAGAGTTGTTATAAGGGACTCTTGGAGCAGCTTGGTGGAACAAAGGTCAAAATTATCGGCGTTGGGGTGACGGGAAGTGGTCGTCATATTGCAGGACTGCATGCAGAGACGGATGGAATTATCAACGAGATTATTGCCCATGCTAAGGCTGCGGCTCATTTTGATCCTGAGGTGGATACGATCTTTGAGATTGGTGGGCAGGATGCCAAGTATACCTATCTGATCAATGGGGTGGCTTCAGACTATGCGATGAATGAGGCTTGTTCTGCTGGTACAGGGAGCTTTTTGGAAGAGTCGGCTTATGAAACGATGGGAGTGAAAACAGAGGAGATTGCTGATATTGCCCTTCAATCAAAACGGCCACCAAATTTCTCAGATCAGTGTGCGGCATTTATTTCATCAGATATTAAGATTGCGACACAAGAAGGCATTCCTCGTGAGGATATTATTGCAGGGCTTGTGTATTCTATTTGTATGAACTATGTGAACCGTGTGAAGGGAGCCCGTCAAGTAGGAAATAAGATTTTTATGCAGGGTGGTGTGTGTTATAACAGGGCTGTGCCACTTGCCATGGCGAGTTTGACGGGGAAAAAGATTATAGTTCCCCCAGAACCCGGCTTGATGGGAGCCTATGGGGTTGCCCTTGAGATCAAGGAGATGCTTGAGCTGAAACTTCTCGAGCGAGGTGATTTTGATCTCGCTGATCTGGCTACGCGTGAAATTGAGTATGGGAAGAGTTTTATCTGTCAAGGGAAGCCAGAAAACTGTGACAGAAAGTGTGAGATTGCCATGCTTAAGGTGAAAGGAAAAACATTTCCATTTGGTGGAGCATGTAATAAGTACTATAACCAGATTCACCATATTCAGGTAGATACTAAGTCCTATGATTATGTTTTGAAACGGCGGGAGCTTTTGTTTCACACCTTTTGTCAGCCGAAGGAACTCCCTGAAAATGCCCCTGTTGTTGGAATCAACAAGAGTTTTCATACCCATACTCTTTATCCATTTTACTACAACTTTTTCACAGAGTTGGGGTGTAAGGTGGTGTTGCCTTCTGAGGTTCGTCAGTCGGGTATTGACAAAGGAATGACAAGTTTTTGTCTTTCTGGTCAGATAGCCCTTGGTATGTTTGAGGATCTCTTGGAGAAAAAACCGGACTATATCTTCATGCCCCAAATTATGGAGATGCATGTAACGGAACAGCCTGAGTATCGCAAGGAATACCAGACGGTTTGTATGTTTGTTCAGGGTGAGCCCTACTATCAGAAGGCCACCTTTTTGAAGGATTACCCCACTCCCCCGAAAATGCTTACCCCTGTGTTGAATTTTATGAGGGGATTTCATACCGAAGAAGAGCAGTTTGTGAAGCTTGCACAGGAGATGGGTTTTTCGGCAGAGGAGGGCAGAAGAGCGCATAAGGTTGCCTATGAGAAGCAAAAGGCATTTTTTCAGGCGATGAAAGAGGAAGGGAGAAAGGTTCTCAAGGAGTTGGAGAAGGATCCGACGAAGATTGCTGTTGTGCTCTTTGGGCACCCCTACAATGCCTTTTCAGAAGAGGCTAACAAGGGTATCCCGTTTAAGTTTGCTTCGCGTGGTATCTATATTTTGCCCTATGATTTTCTTGAGTACGAAAACGAAGAAAACTATCGCAATACCTACTGGGAAATGGGGCAGCGGATTGTTCGCGCGGCACGTATTGTGAAGAATCATCCTCAGCTTTTTGGGGTGTACTTTACCAACTTCTTGTGTGCTATTGACTCAATGATGGTCACTCACTTTCGTGATCTTATGGGTACGAAGCCTTCGTTGACACTGGAGGTGGATACCCATACTGCTGATGCGGGAGTCAATACTCGTGTTGAGGCTTTCCTTGATGTGGTAAGGAATTACATGAAATTGCGCGACAAAATTATTGATGCGGAACCTGTTTTTCGACGTGCTGAAACGCGGATTAATGAGTTTGGGCATGTGGAATATGTGGATTCGAATGGTGAGGTGTTCCCGTATCGGCATCCTTCTATCAAGGCGGTTGTGCCTTCGATGGGAGAGAGTTTCACTGCTGGGGCTGCTGCCGCACTTCGTCGGGTTGGATGGAATGCAGAGCCGCTTCCTGTGTGTGATCGTGAGGCGCTCAATCTCGGACGTTCTGTGACAACGAGCAAGGAGTGTTTGCCTATTATTAATATTTTGGGTGAGGTGCTCAAGTATATCAAGTACCGTGAGAATCCAGAAGAAAGGCTTGTTGTGTTTATCGTTGAGGCGGGAGGATGTTGTCGAGTGGGTCAGTACAAGATTCTTCTGGAGCGAATGATTGACAAGCTTCAGCTTCGTAATGTAGCTGTTCTTGGACTGAGTAATGATAATGGGTATGCTGGGCTTGGTATTCCGTTCCGTCTCAATATTGCTCGGGCTGTTTATCTGATGGATGTGATGGATGATATTAAGGCTGCCATAAAGGCGATGGCTGTGGATAAGGAAGCAGCTCTTCGCATTTACCAACAAGAGTTTGATAAGCTTGTCAAGGTTATTGATGGCACGATTAAGAAGCCTTTTTATCGCCAGTTGAAAGAAAGTGCCAAAAAACTTTCTCAGATTAAGTTGGTTCACCCCATTACAGAGGCAAAATATATTGGTGTCGTAGGAGAGATTTTTGTTCGACGGGATCATTTCTCTCTTATGGGCATACCTGAAAAATTGGCAGAGCATGGTTTTGTGATGCTTGATGCTCCTGTCACCGAGTGGGTACGCTATACAGACTTTTTGCGTGATATTAACATGTTTGAGCTCAAGACGAACTTCATAGGAAAAATTGAGGCAATGATAAGTGATTATGTTCAGGATTACCATGAGCGCAGGATTAAGAAGATCCTTGCTACAACAGGTCTCTATGAGTATGAACTCATCAACATTCGGGAGTATATGAAACGTTCCAAGCACTTTTTTAAGTGGGAGCTCACAGGGGAACCGGGGCTTTCGTCGGGTGCTGCTCTTGCCAAGCTTGTTGATAAGTATTGTGGGGTGATCAATGTTGGTCCCTTTGGTTGTATGAACTCTCGTATGACTGAAGCAGTAGCAACACGAGAAATGACTGTTGAAGGGAAACGGGAGGCAGAGTGGCAGGCAGGGAATTACGAGGATTATGCAGATCTTTCTGAATACATGGATAAGTTGCCCTTCCTCAGTATTGAACTCGATGGAAACCCATTTTCTCAGATTATAGAGGCTCGTTTTGAGACCTTCCTGATTCAAGCCGAACGGCTCTATCAGTGGATGCAGGAGAAGAAAAAGCAAAAATCGGCGAAAAAATAGCCTCTCACCTGCCCTTCAAAAGGGCAGGTTTTTTTATTTTGGCTTTTTTACTCTATTTTTGTTTTTCTCTTGTGCGAGGGGTATTGACAAAATTTTTGTTTGTGTTACAATATACTAAGGTATTGGAAAAACAAAGATTTTCATAAAAGAGGAGGTTTCAATGAAACAGTGGAAATGGGCTGTGCTTGGTCTTTCTGTCATGGCTCTCGTTCTTTCTGCGTGTGGAAAGAAGAGAGAGGGAGACACAAGCTTGAAGCTCAAAGAAACCGGTGATGTGGTGTTGACTTTTGCTATGTGGGGTACGCCTGAGGAAAAGCTTGCAGTGTACAAGGTTCTGCAGGAATTTCAGAAGAAGCACCCCAATATTGGTCTGAAGGTGATTCATACGGACTCGCTTTCCTTTGGGGATAAGCTTCAGACAATGTATGCAGGTGGCACACCCCCTGATGTACATTATCTCCATGTGGAGAGCTTCTATGACTATGCCAGCAAGGGGCTTCTTCTTCCCTTGGATGAGTTTGTGAAGGATACGGATTTCCAGTTTGAGGACTTTTATCCTTCACTGGTGGATGCTTTTCGCTTTGGTGGAGAGCTCTATGGTATTCCCAAAGACTGGACAACCTTTGCTATATATTACAATATGGAGATGTTTGATAAGGAAGGGGTTGCATATCCTAACGAAAAGTGGACATGGGATGACCTTATTAAGGCTGCTCAGAAACTCACCAAGGATGCCAACGGTGATGGAGTACCTGATCAGTATGGTTGGTTGAATGAGACATGGGCCAACTGGTACTACAACTTCATTCTCCAGAATGGTGGAGAGATCTTTGATAGCAAGGGTAACTGGGTTCTCGCTGATCCCAAGTATCTGAATGCTAATGCTGAGGCTATTCAGTTTGTTGCTGATACGATGAACAAGTACAAAGTTGCTCCTTCTGTGACTGCTTCACGTGAGATTGGTGGGGATGCAAGCTTTGTTGCTGGTCAGACGGCGATGTGTATGTATGGCCGCTGGGTACAGCTTCGCTTCAAGAATATTGATAAGTTTAAATGGAATCTTGCTCAGTTGCCTCGCAAGAAGAACAAAGTTTCTGTGGTTGTGACAGTTTCTCTCTCTATCAATGCAAACACCAAGCATCCCAAAGAGGCTTGGGAGCTCGTGAAGTTCCTCACCAGTTATGAGGGTCAGGTGTTTACTGCAGAGGGTGGATTGGCTGTGCCTACACGCAAGTCGCTGGTATCTTCCGATTCTTACCTCAAGCCTAAGGAAGTGCTTGTGAACCAGCCTCAGCTTGCTCGCAACAAGCCAGAAGAGGATCCTTTTGTTGCTCAGCTGCCCGGGGCTAAGCTGCCTCCTCTCGTGCCAAGCTGGATTGAGGTTCGTCAGAAACTTGATGAACAGCTCGAGGATGTGTTCTTTGGACGAAAGGATGCTAAGTCTGTGATCCTCGCTCTTGATTCCATTGTGAAGGATATTATGGCTCTCAAGAGTCAGGCTGCTGTGTCTGGTGGCGAGGAATAGTTTCTGTTGTCTTATCTCAAGGGGTTGCCGTATGGCAACCCCTTTTTTGTTGGATTTGAAAAAATCTCTTTTCTTGCTTATAGTAATAGGCAAGGAGTAGGTATGTTGGATAAGATTATTGTGAAAGGGGCCCGAGAGCACAATCTCAAGGGGATTGATGTTGAGATACCTCGAGATAAACTTGTGGTGATTACTGGAGTTTCGGGGAGTGGCAAATCATCCCTTGCGTTTGATACTATCTATGCGGAAGGAGAGAGGCGCTATTTGGAATCCCTTTCTACCTATGCTCGGCAGTTTCTTGGTGAGATGAAAAAACCAGAAGTGGAGTCGATTCAGGGTTTGTCACCGGCTATTTCCATTCAGCAGCAGTCGGTGCATGCCAACCCACGTTCGATTGTGGGAACGGTAACGGAGATCTACGACTATTTTCGTTTGTTGTGGGGGACTATTGGAAAGCCAACATGTCCTGAGTGTGGGAAGGATCTTCAGGCTACAACATTGGATGAAATTGTTGAGGGGATTATGCATCTGTCAGAGGGGGAGAAGATTATGATCCTCTCGCCGGTGGTGCAGGGCAAAAAGGGGACTCATCAGGAACTTCTTGAAGAACTTCGAGGAGAGGGGTTTGTTCGTGTTCGGATTAATGGGGAGGTGCAAACACTGGAGGATGTTCAACCCTTGGATAAGAATCGTAAGCACACAATTGAAATTGTGGTGGATCGAGCAGTGATCCATCCGGAAAAACGTTCTCGTATCGCCGATTCTGTGGAACTTGCTCTCAAAAAGAGTGGGGGATTGGTGCTTATTCAGAGGGTGGATTCTGGTGAGGAGAAGCTTTTTTCAGAGAATTTTTATTGTCCCGAGCATCAGGTAAGTTTTGGTAAAATTGAACCGAGAATGTTTTCTTTTAACGCGGTGTATGGAGCCTGTCCGGACTGTGGGGGGTTGGGGGAGAAACTTGAATTTGACCCTGAGTCTCTTGTTTTTTCTTCGCTCTCGCTTATTCATGGGGCTATAAGGAGTCATCCTCCTACACAGCAAACATGGGTGGCAATGTGGAAGGCTCTTGCTCTGAAATATGGTTTTGATATTACTACTCCCTTTCAGTATTTGCCTAAAAATATTCAGGATATTATCCTCTATGGAGATACGGGTGAGATAGATGTTTCGTATTCTTCGGATCAACGTTCTTTTCAAGGGAGAGTGAGATACGAGGGGGTTATTCCCAATCTGAGACGGCGGTATGCTGAAAGTGCGTCGCCCGAAGTCCGAGAATGGCTTGGCCGTTTTATGACCTTTGTGCCTTGTCCTACCTGTGAAGGCAAACGTCTTCGTAAGGAGAGTCTTGCGGTGAAGGTTGCAGGAAAGAGTATTATGGATGTGACAGCGATGACCATTCAAGATGCAAGGGATTTCTTTCGCAACCTCCCTGAGAAGCTGTCGTCCTATCAGGTGATGATTGCGGAGAGGATTCTTCGAGAGATTGAAAAGAGGCTTTCGTTTCTCGTGGATGTTGGGGTAGAATACCTGACACTTGATCGAAAGGTAAGTACACTCTCTGGGGGAGAGTTTCAGCGTATGCGATTGGCAACGCAGATTGGTTCAGCTCTCATGGGGGTGTTGTATGTCTTGGATGAACCAACCATTGGGCTGCATGCCCGAGATACGGACAAGCTGATTCGTACTCTTGAAAAGCTTCGAGATACAGGAAATACGGTGATCGTTGTGGAGCATGACGAGGAGATGATTCTCCGTGCGGATTGGGTGGTGGATATTGGACCGGGGGCTGGTGTCTATGGGGGAAAAGTGGTCGCAGAAGGGACGCCAGAGGATATTAAAAGGCATGCATCCTCTCTTACGGGGCTCTATCTTTCTGGGAGAAAATGTGTTCCCATTCCTGTCCTTCGTCGTCAGGGCAATGGGAAATTTATTACCGTCGTGGGGGCTTCCGAACATAATTTGAAGAATATTACGGTTTCGTTTCCTCTGGGGAGGTTGGTTGTTGTGACGGGGGTAAGTGGTTCAGGGAAATCCACACTTGTTAATGATATTCTCTACCGTGCAATGGGAGGAGTTATGGGTGAACGCCCGGGAAAATATGAAAGAATTGACGGGCGAGAAAATATTGACAAGGTCATTAATATCGATCAAAGCCCAATCGGACGCACTCCTAGAAGCAATCCTGCTACCTATACGGGAACCTTTACATTGATTCGGGATCTGTTTGCGGCGCTACCGGAGTCTCGTATGCGGGGATATGCCCCGGGAAGGTTTAGTTTCAATGTCAAGGGTGGAAGATGTGAGGCGTGTGAAGGGGATGGGGTGAAACGCATTGAGATGCTCTTTCTCCCTGATGTGTATGTTCCCTGTGAGGTGTGTAATGGGAAACGGTACAATCGTGAAACACTCCAGGTGTACTACAAGGGAAAGAATATTGCGGATGTGCTGGATATGACAGTAGATGAAGCGCTGGAGTTTTTTGATGCAATTCCTCCGCTCAAGAAGAAACTCTCTGTGTTGAAGGATGTTGGGCTTGGTTATATTCATTTGGGGCAACCGGCAACGACACTGTCGGGTGGTGAGGCACAGCGTATCAAGCTTGCGAAGGAGCTTTCACGTGCGAGTACAGGGCGTACTCTCTACATTCTTGATGAGCCAACGGTGGGGCTTCATTTTGATGATGTGCGGAAGCTTCTCGATGTGCTACAACGCCTTGTTGAGAAAGGCAATACCGTGGTGGTGATTGAGCACAATATGGATGTTATCAAGGTGGCGGATTGGATTATTGATTTAGGCCCTGAGGGGGGAGAGAAGGGAGGAGAGGTTATTTTTGAGGGAACGCCAGAGGAGATTTTGAACTGTGATAGGAGTTATACAGGAAGGTATCTCAAAAAATATCTTGAGGTAATAAAACCATGCGATATCGTTGCATCTTAGCTCTAGCCTTTTGGACATCATTGTGGGGGATAACGATCACCAGTCAGCCATTGGGAGCGGAGGTTTGGGAAGGTGGTGTTCGTGTGGGGAAAACACCACTTGTTCTCTCTTCGGGTTTGAAGACGATTGAGGTGTGCCTTGCTGGGTACAAGACGGTTACGCAGCAAGTGGAGGGGCAGTCTTCTGTTTTTGTGAGGCTTCTTCCTACCAATTCTGTGTTTACTTTTCTCAGGCAAGAGAAGCTTGGCTCAATGCCAAAGGATCTCATTTTTACTCCTGATGGACGCTATCTCATTGTTACTTTTATGGGGGAACAGGGAATAGGATACTATGATATGATGACGCACCAATTTTCTATGGTAAAGATACCAAAATACCATCGGTATGTTGGGTATGTTGAGGGGGTATTCTCCCCTGATGGGAAGGAGTTTTGGTTTACGCAAGTGGATAAGAAGGGGAAGGTTTTTGTACTTGCTTTGTCTAACTGGACTGTGGTTCGAGAGATTGATGTGCAGGGAAGTATGCCCAAGGTGGGAGAGTTTCATCCCGATGGGAAGTCCTACTTTGTGAGTTGTTGGGATTCTGCTACTATCACAAAGATCAATCGTTTTACCTATGAGGTGGAGAGAATTATTCATACAAAAGGTTATCAGCCCCGTGGGGTTGGTTTCAGTCAGGATGGGCGTTATCTCTATGTGCTTTTTTATGGCTCGGGTGAGATTGTGAAGTTTGATCTTGAGAAGGGGGATAGGGTGGTGAAGGTATTGAAGACAGGGGGATCGAATGGGAGATTTCGGTTTCACCCTGCGAGGAATTGGGTTTATATCAACAATCTCCGTCGGTCGGTTTTTTATATTCTGGATCTGAATACGGATACGCTTTCGCCAGCTTATCGTTGTGGGGTGCATCCTTCAAACTTGAAACTTTCTCCTGATTATCGCTATATGATTATCACATGCCGAGGAAGGGATAGTGAGAAGGGACCAGACTATCGTAGTCCGCAAGACGGAACAGTGGAGATCTATGATATTACGGGAGCAATTCCACGACTTGTTGAGGTTATTCCAGGAGGAAATCAACCGATAGGGATTGCTATTTCTCCTGACGGGAAGATTGTGGCGATTTCGAATTTTATGGATGGGACTGTAGATTTTTATATGATTGATTTGGGAAGATTGTGATGAGAATAGCTTTTGTAAGTGATATTCATGGAAACTATGCTGCTTTGGAGGGTTTTGAAAAACTGGGGGTGGAATATGATCGACTTTATTGTCTTGGGGATGTTGTTGGCTATGGACCTTTTCCCAATGAGTGTGTGGCATGGATTCGGAAAAATGCTTCTTGTGTGATTAAAGGCAATCATGAAAGGGCGTTATTTGACCCCGAAACTCTCCACAAAATGAATCCCCTTGCAGTGATGCAAGTGAAATGGACTTTGCACGAGCTTCAGCCGGAGATGAAAACTTTTCTTCACGATTTGCCATCGGAAATACAAGAAGCTCCGTTTTGGATTTGTCATGGGAGCCCAGCAGATCCTGATGAGTACATTGTAGGACCAAAAGAAATCAGAAATGCTCTCTATGCCTTAGAAGAGGCAGGCTTGCGGATAGCTTTCTTTGGGCATACGCATTATCCCGGGGTGGTGGATGAGGAAGGAAATTTCTGGTATGGAAGGGAATATGATCTAAAAGATTCTCGTTTCTATCTTATAAATCCGGGGAGTGTGGGGCAGCCACGGGATGGAGATTGGCGTTCTTCGTTTTGTGTTTTGGATACAGAAAGAATGCATGTGTTTTTTTACCGCTATGTGTATGATATTGAAAAAACGCTGAGGGCTTTTCAAGAAAAACATCTTCCACCAGAACTCGCCTATCGCTTGGTGGTGGGAAGGTAGGTGAGTGCTTCTCTTTTCAGATTGATGTTTTTGAGAAAAAGTGAGATGAGGTGAGAACATGAGAAGAAATTTTGCATTTAGGGTGGGGTACTGTTTGCTTGAAAATGAGTTAACTTGACTTTATTTTGGTTAACCTTTATAATCTTGGACAGTATTTTTGAACAAAGGAGGAAAGCGATGATTGGAGTTCAACTGCTTTTTGTGGTGTATTGGCTTGGGTTTCTCGCGCTTGCTTGGATGAAGCGGAAGAGGATTCATGCCTATGAGGATTATGTGGTTGCCGGACGAACGCAGCCAACGAATGGAGTGGCTTTTTCGATTCTGGCGACGGCTATTGGTGCAAGTGCCCTTCTCGGGGTGTCGGCTCAAGCGGAGAAAATCGGCTGGCCTGTGTTATGGTGGATAGGTGTAGGAGCAATAGGTCTTCTTTTTCAGGCGCTTTTTCTTACTTCTCGTGTTAGGCAGATTGAGGCAACGACGCTTCCTGATCTCGTTGGAAAGCTTGTAGGAAAGCCGGCTGCTGTTCTTGTTGCTCTGGTGATTGCTCTGTCCTGGGTGGGTATTGTTGCGGCTCAGTTTAAAGCAATGGGATCGGTGCTTTCGCTTTTTTGGCCTTCGGTGGATGTTAGGCTTTTGACGATCTTGTCTGCTTTGGCAATGGTGCTCTACACTCTTGTGGGGGGACAGTTCTCTGTGATAGCAACAGACCGTTGGCAGTTTGTTTTGATTGTGCTCGCTGTGATTGTACCTTGGCTGGGTGGAATATGGGATCCGCGTGCATACGCTCGTCCATTTGAGCTTTTGAATGATTCTTTTGGGTGGAAGGATCTTCTGATTTATCTTGTGCTTACGGGAGGAGCATATTTTGTGGGACCGGATATGTTTTCTCGGGTGTTTTGTGCTCGTGATGAGAAAGTCGCTCGGAGGGCTGTCGTATGGGCAGCTTTGGGACTTGTTCCGCTTGCCATTCTTATTACCTGGTTGGGAATTATGGCTGGGGAGATGGCACCGGGACAGGGAGCGGGGTTTCTTCGGCTTGCGGGTGTGAAGTTTGGTATTGTGGGTCAGGTGCTGATGGCATTTGGGATACTGTCAACCCTGATTTCATCGGCAGATACAACGCTTTTGTCATCTGCTACTATTTTTGTGCAGGATGTCGTGGGAAAAAGGACAGTCGTTGGGATTCAGATTTTGATCGGAGTTATCGGCGTGGTGGCAGTGAGTCTTGCTCTCACACAAACGCCGCTTTTGCAGATGCTTCTCAATGTGTATAGTTTCTATGCTCCTGCTGTGGTTGCACCGACCTGTGTAGGGCTTCTCGCCTCTGGAGGAAAGAAGCAAGCCCACAAAGGTTTGCTCTTGGTGGCTATTGTAGTAGGGCTTGTTTTTGGTGTGGTTTCGCTTGTGGGAGTGGGGGAGTTCATAAAACCGGATAAGATGAGTGCTGTGAGTGGTGTGTTTGTTTCCCTTCTGATTGCTCTTGTGGCATGGCTAGTGGGAAAGAAATAATCTAAAGAAACAAAGCCCCGGTGGCAGAAAAGCCTACCGGGGTTTTTCTTTGTGCTCTGTTTATTTGTGTTCTTCGAGGTATTTTTCTACTGCGTAGGCAGCAATAGCCCCATCAGAGGCAGCGGTAATAACCTGTCGCAGAGGGGTGTGACGGCAGTCCCCAGCAGCAAAAAGCCCAGGAATGGATGTGCGCATCATTTCATCGGTGATGATATACCCTTCTTCGTCTTTGTTGATGCCTTCTATAAAGCTTGTATTGGGGAGAAGCCCAATGTAGAGAAACATGCCGTTGACATCAAGCCATGAGGTTTCGCCTGTTTTTACATTCTTTAATTTGATGGCCTGAAGGAAGTTTTCTCCCTTGACTTCTTCCACAACCGTATTCCAGATAAACTCCATGCCGGGGGTTTTAAAGGCTCTTTCTTGAACGATCTTGGCCGCACGGAGTTGATCCCTACGGTGGATGAGGTATACCTTGCGGGCAAACTTGGTGAGATACATGCCTTCTTCCACGGCAGAATCTCCCCCACCGATAACAGCCACCACCTTTCCCTTGTAAAAGGAGGCATCACAGGTGGCACAGAAGGAAATTCCCCTTCCAATGAATTTTTCTTCACCGGGAATGCCGAGTTTACGAGGGCTTGCTCCTGTGGTGATGATGACACTTTTGCCGAGAAACTCTTGGGATTCGGTGAGAACATGAAAGATGTTGTTTTCGTCTTTGAAGATATTTTGGACATCAGCATACTCAAATGTTGCTCCAAAGTTTTTTGCCTGCTCTTCCATTCGCTGGGAGAGTTCGTAGCCATTTATACCTTGGGGAAATCCCGGGAAGTTCTCAATGTGGTCGGTGAGAGCAGCCTGTCCTCCCGATCCAATCTTTTCAAGAATAAGGGTTTTGAGAAGAGATCGTCCGGTGTAAATGGCCGCTGTCATGCCAGCAGGTCCAGAGCCAACAATGATCACATCGTAGAGAGAATCTTTTTGGTCGGATTGGGATGAGGCAATGTTCACAGAAAGCATATGGTTTCTCCTTATATTTCATATAAGAAAAATATAATATGTTTTTTTCTAAACGGCAAGATTAGGATAAAAAAAATCTGCAAAAAACTCAAGTTTTTGAGAGAATCCTCCGATACAAAGAACAGAGTTATAACATACCAAAAAAGGACAAAGGAGTGAGGTAAAGAACTCCGTATTAGGTTTATCGGCATTCGGGCGAAAGTCTTGAGTTTTTAGGGTAAAAATCCCACAAGGATGTGGGAGGATCATAGATCAAGGAGGATGCTATGATTATCAATCACAACATCAGTTCTATTTTCTCGCAGCGTTCTTTGCGGCTGGATAACCTTGCAGCCGACAAGAACATCGAGAAACTCTCTTCGGGTATGCGGATTAACCGCGCCGGTGATGATGCTTCTGGTCTGGCAGTATCTGAAAAGATGCGCGCCCAGATCAACGGTATCCGACGTGCTGAAAAGAACGTTCAGGATGCCATCTCCTTTATCCAGACTACCGAAGGGTATCTGGAAGAAACTACCCAGATTTTGCACCGTATTCGCGAGCTGTCCGTTCAGGCTGCCAACGGTATTTACAGTGTCGAGGATCGCATGCAGATTCAGGTAGAAGTGTCTCAGATGGTGGCAGAGGTTGATCGTATTGCTTCTCATGCTCAGTTTAACGGCCTCAATATGCTCACCGGTCGTTTTGCTTATGATGTTTCGGGCAACAACCCTGCTGCAAGCATGTGGTTCCACATCGGACCAAATATGGATCAGAGGATTCGTAGCTACATTGGTACGATGACCGCTGCTGCTCTTGGTATTCGTGATGTTTCCTCTCGTGACGTGCTCAGTATCTCTACACCCGAGAAAGCCAATATGGCTATTGGTATTGTGGACAAGGCTCTCGAGAAGGTGAACAAGCAGCGCGCAGATTTGGGTGCTTACCAGAACCGCTTGACAAATCTCTCCAAAGGTCTCCTCGTTGGTTATGAGAACCTGCAAGCCGCTGAGTCTCGTATAAGAGATACAGATATGGCAGAAGAGATGAGCGATTTTGTGAAGAACCAGATTCTGGTACAGGCTGCTACAGCTATGCTGGCACAGGCTAACCAGAAGCCACAACTTGTTTTGCAGCTTTTGAGATAACCGTGGCTCTTGGGGAATTTATCCCTAAGGGAGATTCTTTTCGGTTATTGTAAGGATTTTCCCCTTGGGGGAACAAAAAGATAGGCAGCCTTTCAGGAAGGTGGTCAGGAGATCACCTTCCTGGGTGTTTTGATAGGATATAATTCTCAGGTGATGATCATATCTCTCCCTCCTGTGGCTGCATGTCCTTGACGTGCAGTACTCAGGGACCCCCATAGAAACCATGGATGGTGTTTTACGACGAAACAAGGAGGGAGGTATGATAGTTAACCATAATATTAGCTCCATCTTCTCGAACCGCCAGCTGAAGATGAACGATCTGACTCTCAATGGCAACATTGAGAAGCTCTCATCGGGTCTTCGGATTAACAAGGCGGGCGATGATGCTTCTGGTCTCGCTGTGTCTGAAAAGATGCGTGCGCAGATTTCAGGGTTGCATCAGGCAATGCGTAACACGGAGGATGCTATTTCGTTTCTCCAGACAACAGAAGGGTATCTCGATGAGACTACGATGATTCTTCAGCGTATGCGAGAACTCTCTGTTCAGGCTGGAAACGGAATCTACAGCGATCAGGATCGTATGCTTATCAACGTCGAGATGTCTCAGCTGATTGATGAGATCGATCGGATCGCAAAGCATGCTCAGTTTAACGGCATGAACATCCTTACAGGACGCTTTGCCCAGCCTACAGGATCCAACACATCCGGGCCTACCGACAGCACCGCTGGTCTCTGGTTCCATATTGGGCCAAATATGGATCAGCGTGTTCAGGTGTTTGTGGGAGACATGGGTGCTGTTGCTCTTGGCTTGATGACACAGGATGGTCAGAAGGTGGTGAGTGCAAGCACAATGGATACGGCAAACCGTGCAATCGGTGTGATTGACAAGGCTCTTGAAAGGGTTATTAAACAGCGCACCGATCTGGGTTCGTATCAGAACCGATTTGAGAAACTCTACAAGGGTCTCTATGTCGCTTATGAGAACACCCAGGCGGCAGAGTCGCGTATCCGTGATACTAATATGGCTGAGCAAATGAGCGATTTTGTTAAGAACCAGATTCTCGCTCAGTCGAATGTGTCGATGCTGGCTCAGGCAAATTTAAAGCCTCAGCTCGTGCTGAGGCTCTTGGGTTAGGGATAGGCAGATATCCACTAACTCTTGGGTGACAGATAAAGGGTAACAAAACGGTGCTATGTGGGGTCCCTGAATTTTTATTTTCTTTATTGCTTACTTACACTATGATTATCGAATATTTTCCGAAAACCTTAAGGTTTTTGAGGTGTTTTTGGGAGGAATTTTGAAAAGCCGTCTTCGGACGGTTTTTTTTGTTGATTTAGAGGGCTTTTTCAAGCTGAAGAAGGATTTTTTTGAATGCAGGGTCGGGAGTAAATCCTCCAATGTCGTGAGGAAAACGTATACTTACTACCCGATGACAAGGAATAACGAGAGGAAAGGGATTGTGTTTGAGAGCCTGAGCAATGGCTCGAGAGCTGTGGGGATTTCCAACCAGAGTCGCGATTTCTGTGTAGGTTTTCACCGTTCCATAGGGGATTTGTTGAACGTAGTGAAAAACCTTTTTCTGGTAGGGAGTGAGAAGGCTTTCATCATAAGAAGGCCAGAGAACAGGATTGCCATTCAGGTAGGTGGAAAAAAGAGCAACAAACGGGTGATCACTACTAGGAAGAGAGGGGTCGGGTGGGAAAAGGGATATTCTTTTGAGGATGTTTTCTTCTTCGTAGAAGCGGATAAGGAGAAGAGGATGGGCACATGTCCACCATGGCATACTATGCTCTTGCCAACATGCTCTTGAGGGAGGCAATGGCAATACAAAGAGAGACAATCTCCATAGCCTTGTGGATTTCGTTTACCGAGGGGTAGGAGAAGGCAATGCGAATATTGGTGTCCTTGGGATCGTTTTTGTAGGGGTAGGTGGATCCTGCTGGGGTGAGCTTGACACCTGCATCGTGGGCGAGTTTGACGACTTCGCTTGCACAACCGGGAAGGGTTTCAATACTGACAAAGTAGCCACCGCGCGGTTTTGTCCATTGGAGAATGCCAAGGTTGCTGAATTGTTCCTGAAGGGTTTGTATGACGGCGTCTTTTTTGGGACGAAGGATGTCGGCGTGTTTTTTCATGTGGGTGAGAACACCTTCCCCATTTTTGAAGAAGAGGGCATGTCGGAGTTGGTTGAGTTTGTCGTAGCCAATGGTTTGAATACTGTAGTGTTTTTTGAGGGCTTCGAGGTTCTTTTCTCCTGTGGCAACACAGGCAACACCACCACCTGCAAAGGAAATCTTGGAGGTGGATGAGAATATGTAGAAACGATCGGTACAGTGGTGTTTTTCAGCTTCGGTAAAGATGTTGAGGACGTTATCACCTGGAAAATCAATGTCGTGCACCACATAGGCGTTGTCCCAAAAGACGCGGAAATCGGGTGCAGCAGGTTTCATAGTAGCAAAGGCTCGCACCACTGCATCAGAATAGGTAACCCCTGTGGGGTTGGAGTATTTGGGCACACAGAAAATCCCTTTAATTGAAGGATTTGATTCGACGAGTGAAATGACACTTTCCATATCTGGGCCTTCGTCTGTCAGACGGATGGGGATCATTTTTATCCCGAGGTGTTCGAGAATGGCAAAGTGTCGATCATAGCCTGGAACAGGGCAGAGAAAGCTGATCTCTTTTTCGTTTTTCCATGGAGTGATACTCCCAGGAACTCCGTAGAGCATTGCCTGAACGAGGACATCGTACATGAGGTTAAGGCTGGAGTTTCCACCAACGAAAATGTTGTGAGGGGGGATGTCAAGGATTTCCCCGAAGAGTTTTTTCATCTCAGGGATACCATCAAGGATACCATAGTTTCGGCAATCGGTATGGTTTTCGCTTTTGTAGTGCTTTTCATCAAGGATGGTGAGAAGGGGAAGGGAGAGGTCAAGTTGTTCGGGTGAGGGTTTCCCCCGTGTCATATCCAGGTGAAGGTTTTGTGACTGGATGGCAGTGTACTGGCTTTGAAGGTTTTCTAAAAGCTGTGCTTTGTCGGTGTTACTCATTTCGTAGAGGTTTTGTGGGAGAAATGATCCCATACATAAACTCCGCTGTTGTGAATTTTATGGGTATATTGTAGCGGGGGTGGGAAAATTTTTCAAACATTGGTGGCTTTTTGGCGGCCAACAAAAAAAGAAGGGTTCTTTCGTGCCTCAAAAGCGGGGGAATTAATTGCTATTTCCTTGTCTCAGTTTTATTCTACCTTGCAAGGTGTGATAGGTATCCTTATTTTGGGAAAAAGTGGAAAAACAAGGGGTTTTGTGGTATACTTTATGGTACGAAAGGAGAGAGCAGTCAACATGTGGAAGTGGTTGTGGTTGGTTATGTTTTTGGGGGTGCTATGGGCAAATCCGTTTCCTGGCATGGAGGTAGAAACAGAAGAGCCGCTCTCTGTTGAGACGGAGGAGTATGCTCGTTTTCAGGAGAAGACGCACTTTCGTGGGTTTCGGTGGGGGGATGATCGACCTTCGGTTCTTCAAAAGGAAGATGCTCGTTTTGTCACCAATATTGTGCAGGATCGTTTTCTTCTTACCTTTTATGTGGATTCTGCACAGAAGTGGATCTCCTTCTTGAGGGGGGATGTGTTCATTTCGTATGTTTTTGAGAATAATAAGCTGATTTTGGGGTATTATGTGCTTCCGTTGGAAACGCTTGCTGTTGCTACCAATACTTATGAGAGGATAAAGAAGCATTTGGTGGGGTTGTACTCGTCTGTGGGGTCGTATTCTCTGGGGTTTATCAATCTCCCTGATGGGGATTTGGATAATGTGCTTGCCTTTTATCGCTGGAAAACATCCAACACCTTGATTGAACTCACGCTCGAGGCAAAAAAATATATGTTTGATCCGCGGAGTGTGAGGGAGCGGTTTTTCCCTTTTGTTTTGGTGTTGAGTTATACCGATGCTCGTCAGCAGGAGAGGGTGATGGGAAATGTGCTGGAGCATCCGTAAAAGAGTTGGCGTGGTGAGGAAGAGGACGATAGGGTAAATTTGTTTTGAAAGAATGAAAAAGTCTTGACAAAAAGTTTTTTGAAGGCTACACTATATCAAAATAATCTGGGGAAGAATCTATGGTATGGAAAAGGGTCGTATTTTCTTATGTTTATGATGAGAAAGAGTATCAATTGAAGGGGGAATTGCCGCTCTCCGATGAGCGTGTTTCACTCTGGAGCGAGGGTTTGTCTCTCTTTGTTTCTTGTAAGTTTCCTGTAAGACTTCGGCGGTGTGAGTTAATTTTGGGGTGGAATTATGAGAAAGGGGATCGGATTTTTGTTCATGGCTTTCAGAGTTGGAGTGATAGTCGGGAGTTTACCCTTCGGGAAAAGCTTCTGGGACTACCTGAGGGGTTACGATTTGCCTATGATGGGTATCACTTGGATTTTTATGGGGATTATCATTTTTATCATTATACCAATAAGCGGGGGGTGTTTCATAGCCATGGCTGGACTCTTGTTGGAGGGGGAGGTTTGTGGCATTTGATTGGTTCACTTGATGAGGCTTCTGCCTATACAATCTTTGAACATCATCCACGTGGGGATACGCTGCGGATTGTTCGTGATGTGGAGGGTTGGGAGCTCTCAGAGGGGGCGCATGAGATTGTTTCGCTTTTTCATACGGCGGGTACACGAGAAGAGGTGTATCGCCGGTATAGTGAAGTGTTAGGCTTGCAAGCACCTTCTCTTCCGAAGACAACAGGATGGACAAGCTGGTATAATTATTATACCAATATTTCTGAGGAGATTATTCTTGATAATCTTGCTGCCTTTCGTAAGCATCGTTTACCTGTGGATATTTTTCAGATTGATGATGGTTATCAAACGGCTGTGGGTGATTGGCTTTCTCTTAAGCCAACCTTTCCCCATGGGATGCAGTTTATCGCTCAAGCTATTCATGAAGCGGGCTATCGGGCAGGGCTTTGGCTTGCTCCTTTGATATGTGAGAAAAAGTCAAGTATTGCTCTTCAGCACCCTGAGTGGATTCTTCGGCGGGAGGATGGAAGTCCTGTAATCGCGGGTTTCAGTGAAAACTGGAATGGGGATTTTTATGCCCTGGATTTGGATAATGCTGAGGTGAGGCAGTACCTTGAAACGGTTTTTCATACTGTGCTGCATGAGTGGGGATTTGATATGGTGAAGCTGGATTTTCTCTATGCGGCAAGTATTTATCCCCATGGTGGGCTTACTCGTGCGGCTCATATGGAAAGGGCTATGGAGTTTTTGCGGAAGTTGGTAGGGGAGAAAAAGATTCTTGCTTGTGGTGTTCCCATTGCTAATGCACTAGGGAAGGTGGAGTACAGCCGTATTGGGTGTGATGTGGGGCTTTCGTGGGAGGATATTCGTCCAGCTCGGATTCACTTCCGGGAACGGATTTCAACCATCAAGGCTATTACCACCACTATAGGGCGGTATCCCCTTCATCGTAAGGGATTTCTCAATGATCCTGATGTGTTTATTCTGAGAGAGAAGAATCACTCCCTATTGTGGGAACAGCAGAGAACACTTTTTTGTGTGAACTATTGGCTCGGTGGTTTGGTGTTTACATCGGATCATGTGGGGGAATACACCCCTGAGAGGCTTGCTCTCTATAGGAAACAGTTTCCTGTGGCGGAGGTTCAGATAGGGGATCTGGTGCATCATCATGAGGTGTATCGATTCCGTCCACGTTCGGCATATATTCAGGCGGTGGGTAATGTAAAGGTGTATCAGGCTTTTTATACTGGGTGGATGGAACTTCCCTTTTGTCGGGGGTATGTGGTGATCAATACGGGGAAGAAAGCTGTTCGTCATTGTCTCCCTGATGGGGTATTTTTTGATTGGGTGGGGGAGGAGTATGTGCAGGGGGAGGTTGTTATTCCCCCCTGTGCGACGCGGCTTTTCCTTCACATTCATGTGGGAGAAGGCTGGACGTACGGGGGAAGCACTGAGCATTTGTTGCCAGGGAGTGGTATACAAGAACTTTCAGTGAGTGGGGAACAACTTGTGGCTTCGTTGCATCCACAAGCTATAGGGGGAAATCTTCATCTTGTTTCTCTCAAGGGGGGGAAGCTCTTTTGGAAAGGGGAAGAGGTGGCTGTGGAAAGGCATCCACTGGGGTGGTATCATGCCTGTGTGCGGTTGTGATGGGGAATCTGGAGGATACTTGAAATTTTTGCTGTGGTTCGTTATACTGTTATGACAGCTTTTGAGGCTGAAAGGAGTTGGTTGTGGATTTTATTGATTTGAAGACGCAGTATCAGAAGTACAAAGATGCTATTTGGCAACGTCTTGCCAAAAACATGGAGAATGCGAGTTTTATTCTCGGTTCGGATGTTGCGGAGTTGGAAAAGACCTTGGCTGGTTATGTGGGTATGAAACATGCGATCGGTGTGGCTTCGGGTACAGATGCTCTCTGGATTCCGCTTCTTGCCTATGGGGTTGGTCCTGGCGATGAGGTGATCACCACACCCTTTACCTTTGTGGCGACGATAGAGGTGATTGCTCTGGTAGGGGCAAAGCCTGTTTTTGTCGATATTGATCCGAACACCTATCTGATAGATATCAACCAGATCGAAAAGGCGATTACTCCCCGAACGAAGGGGATTATCCCCGTTTCACTGTATGGACAGACTCCTGATATGGATGCTCTCTGTGAGATTGCTCGCAAACATGGCTTGTGGGTGATGGAGGATGCAGCACAGTCGTTTGGGGCGTTGTATAAGGATCGGAAGTCTTGCGGACTCTCTGATGTGGCAGCCACATCCTTCTTCCCATCAAAACCGTTGGGGTGTTATGGGGATGGTGGGATGATTTTTACAAATGATGATGAACTTGCAGCAAAGATGCGTTCGTTGGCTAACCATGGTCAGGTGGTTCGTTATCAGCACAAGTATGTGGGAATGAATGCTCGTTTGGATACGCTTCAGGCCGCTGTTCTTTTGGCAAAGTGGCCGCACTTTGAGGATGAAGCGAATGCACGCCATCGTATTGGCTTGCGTTATACGGAGTTGCTTCGCGATGTGGTGCAAACTCCCGTTCTTGAACCAAATACAAAGCGAAGTGTGTTTGCTCAGTATACGATTCGGGTGAAGAATCGTGATAAGGTTATTGAGAAACTGCGCGAGGCGGGGATTCCTACGGCTGTTCATTACCCGATTCCTTTGCATCTTCAGGAGGCGTATACCTATCTTGGGTATAAGAAGGGTGATTTTCCTATGGCAGAAAAGGCAGCAGAGGAAGTGGTAAGTCTTCCTATGCATCCGTTCTTGAGTGAAGAAGATCAGGATACTATTGTGAAGATGGTGAAGCAAGCGGTTCAGTGATGGAAGGAGATGCCTTTACTTTGCTTCTCGGTGGATTGCTGCTCGTGCTTTCCGCGATGTTTTCTTCAAGTGAGACTGTTTTTGTGGGGCTTGATGAAACACGGCTGCGGACGTCGCGCTTCTCTCGTATTCGGAAGCAGCTCCGGTTTTTTGTCAAACGGGGTGGATCGGTTTTGATTGTTGTTCTGCTTTTGAATAATATGATCAATATTCTTTTTTCGTCGCTTTTTTCGCAGAAAATAGCCATTGAGAATCCTTTTCTCTCTTCGCTTCTTATTACGGCAGTGGTGCTCTTTTTTGGTGAGATGCTTCCCAAGACCTTTTCGATTCTTAAAATGGATACCATGATCATGGTGAATACGGTGTGGTTTTATCCCCTTTTTCGTGTTTTTGAACCACTGGCAACGCTTGTTTACAAAGGCGTTGAACGAAGCATGCGATTTCTTCGGAAGTGGCATGTTTCACAGGATAATGACAAGGAGATTCGCATTGAGACTCTGCTGAGTATTGTTTCGAGGGAGAATATTTTTTCCGAAAAAGAACAGGATATGGTAGAGTCGGTGTTGAATTTTGCCAAGCGTGAGGTGTGGAATATCATGACACCTCGCGTCAAGGTGGTAAGTGTTGCAGCAGATACGCCGATTCCTGAGATTTTGAAGTTGTGTGAGAAGAGTCATTTTTCAAAGATTCCTGTTTATGAAGAAACGGAGGATAACCTCATTGGTGTGGTGTATATCCAGGATTTGTTGGAGTATGTGCATCGCAACAAGCGAAATATGAAGGTGGCGCGGGATATTATGCAGCCCCTTTATTATGTGCCTGAAACAAAAAAACTCTCTGAGATGCTTGAGGATTTCAAACAGAAAAAGCTTCGAATGGCTGTTGTGGTGGACGAGTATGGCCTTGCTGTGGGGATTGTTACCATTGCTGATGTTTTGGGGGATATTGCAGGCGAAGTAATGGATGAGACCTTTGGGCTTCAGAAAAAGATTGTGAAACTCTCGTCGTATCGCTATCAGGTGAGTGGGGATGTGAGTCTGATGGATTTCAATGATTTTTTTGATGCCCATCTTCAGAGTGAGGTTTATGAAACACTGGCGGGCTATTTGATTGAGAAGTATGGGGATATTCCTGAGAGGGGAACGGTTATTCAGGCAGAGAATTTTGTGTTTACTATTCAGAAATCATCGGATAAACAGATTGAAACAGTGATTGTTGAATTGAAGAAGAGGAAGAAATGACAGGGACTACTATTGTTCTTCTCTTTTTGGCTTCTTCGTTTTTCAGTGCAAGTGAAACAGCTCTTCTCTCTCTCAACCGTCTAAAGATCTATGCCCGTCTTGAAGAAAAACGTGGCTATGAACGTTTTGTCCTGTTTCTTTTGGATCATTTGGATAGTGTCATTGGTAGCCTCGTGGTGGGGAATAATATCGTGAATATTCTTCTTGCCGTTATTTTTACGCGGGTTTTTGCATCTCTGTGGAGTGATCCGTTTCTTATTTCGCTGGTAACGATGGGCGTTCTCACGCCGCTTCTTTTGGTTTTTGGGGAGATTTTGCCAAAAATCTTTGCGCGGGAGTTTGCCCATGGGTATATTCGGCTTTTTGGTTGGCTCATCATGGTGGCTTTTGTGGTTTTGTTGCCCATTCAGTTTGTGTTTCATCGTGTGATTACAGGGCTTTTGTGGGTGTTTGGCGTACGGAGGAAGCGGCAAATCTTTAGCAAAGATGAGTTTGAATCACTCCTTCACATGGCTGAATCAAGTGGGGAGTTACGAAAAAGTGAACGCGACTTCATTGAAAGTGTGGTAAATTTTAAAAATGTGAAGGTGCGAGAGGTTATGGTGCCACTCGTGCGGATGAGTTGTGTTGAAGAGAATGATAGCGTGCAACTTGCCGCAGCTTTGATGATTACGACGCGGCATACCCGTATCCCCGTTTTCAAGATGCGAGTGGACAATATGGTTGGCTACCTTGATCACAAGAATATTCTTAACAAACCCAGCGAGGATCCAGTGAAAAAGTATATCAAAAAGGCTGTGTTTGTTCCTGATACGGTGCCCATTACACGAGCGCTTCTTGAAATGCAGCGAAATGCGGTTCAGATGCTTTTTGTAGTGGATGAGTATGGGGGTGTGGTTGGTGCAGTAACGAATCACGATATTATCGGTGAGATAGTGGGCAACTGGATTGACAATCGTGAAGAACTGTTTCATTATGAGAATGGTGTGTGGCATGTGAGTGGTATGGCAAACATTGATGAGGTAAATGAGGTGGTAGGAACTCGTATTGAGAAGCAGGACTTTGAGACGCTGGCGGGTTATCTTCTCACAGTGTTTGGGCGTATACCCTCAAATGGGGATGTGTACGAGTTTCGTTCTTTTGTTTTTGAGGTTGAGCATGCAACAGCAACCCGTATTGTGCGAGTGAAAATATATCGCAAACGAACAAGAAAACAAAAGGGAGAGAACAGTGAAACCAGAGCTGTCAGTTGAAGAAATCAATCCTCGCAGGAGTAAAATTGCGGATAGGGAGGTTATTCTCCGTGTGGATCGTTTTGCTGGCGAGGGGATGTGTATTGCCTATGAAGAGGGGGATCAACAGGAACAAAAGAAGGTGATTTTTGCTCGCTATGTGCTCCCCGGTGAACGAGTGAGGGCGAAAATCTATCGAGAGACGAAAGACTATGCTATGGCAGATCCGATTGAATGGTTGGAGGTTTCTTCTCTTCGCCAGACACCGAGGTGTCCTTATTTTGCCTTTTGTGGTGGATGTGATTATCAGATGATTGACTATGCTACTCAGCTTGAGGTGAAGAAACAGCTGGTTCTCGAGACCTTTGCACGTGTGGGAAAGTTTACGGATATTCAGTTGACAGGAATTATTGAGAGTCCCAACCCTTTTGAATATCGTAACACGGAGACTTTCAAGGTTAATGAACGCAAACGGCTTATTGGATTTTTCCGAAAGGATACGAAGTTTATTGTGGATGTGGAGAAGTGTCTTCTTGCCATGCCGGGAATTAACGAAGCTCTTGCGAAAATTCGTTCGCAAGAAGAGTTTCCTCCTCATAATTTTAAACTTCGTACAACGGTGACAGGGGAAACGGTTGTGCACTGGATTCGTTCCCTTTACTATGAAGATAGACCTGTCTATGATGAAGTGCGTGCTGCAGGAAAGACATTTCGGTTTAAAATTTCTAAGGATAGTTTTTTTCAGGTGAATTCTTCGGTGATCCCGCTCTGGCTTGAGAAAATTATTAGTTTTTTAGCAGAGGATCGTCATGAGAGGATATTCGATCTCTATTGTGGGATAGGCTTGATTACCCTCTTTGTGGGTGAATTTGCACGGGAGACGATAGGTGTTGAGGTGCAAAAGGCTTCAGTTGAGGATGCTTGGCATAACTTGAGAATTAACAACATTCAGAGTAAGATTGAGTTTATTCAGGCTTCTGTGGATGATACGCTGGAGAAGCTTGGGTATGCCGATGTGATGATTATTGATCCTCCTCGAAAGGGAATGGATCCTCATGTGATTGAGGTGCTTCGTCAGATGCAACCTGAAAAGATCATTTATTCTTCTTGCAAACCTGCCACGATGGCTCGTGATATTCGTGCTCTCTCGGATCTCTATACTATTCAGGAACTCTGGATGGTGGATATGTTCCCTCAGACTCATCATGTGGAGATGTTGGCACTTTTGCATAGACGATAGAGAGCCTGCCATCTGAGGGCACTTTTTTGTAAAACTTTTTGGCGCCACAGGCAAAGAAAGCATAAAAAAGAAGATTTTTCGGGAAAAGAGCAAGTTTTTTCTACTGCAAAAAATTTCCTCTTTATTTTTGTAGTTTTGAGTCCATTTTTTGTTGGCAGGACACAGGACAACTGCATTTCCATTTTTCATTCATCAGAATATTGAAATTTTCTCTTTTTTGCTTACAATAATAGAGATAAAAAGTGGTTATGATGTCTTCAGTGAGAGGAGTTTAAGATGGGTAGTTGTGTTTTTCCTCAGGATTTCTTGTTTGGAACAGCAACGGCAGCGCTTCAGGTTGAGGGTGGAGATACCAATACCAACTGGTACCGTTGGGCAGAAATGGGGCATATTAAGGACAAGACAAGCCCTCTTCGTGCGAATGATCATTGGAATAGGTACAAAGAAGATACAGAACTTCTCGCAGAGCTTGGTGTTCAGACCCATCGTATGGGTTTGGAGTGGAGTCGTATTGAGCCAGAAAAGGGAAAGTATTCATCCGATGCCATCCAGCACTATCGTGATGAGATTTCCCTCTTGCTCAAACATAATATTCGTCCCCTGGTGACACTTTATCATTTTTCTCATCCCCTCTGGTTTGAGGATACCAATGGGTGGGAAAACGAACAAAATGTAACGAGTTTTCTCTCTTTTGTACGGTATGTTGTGGAAAATCTCAAGGATCTGGTGAGTGATTGGGTTACTATCAATGAACCGAATGTGTATCTTTCCTATGGGTATGTTTTGGGACTCTGGCCTCCGGGAAAGCAAGATGTAGGGGCTATGATCAATGCGGCGAGAAACATGGTGACAGCTCATATCAAGGCGTATGAGTTGATTCATGAGCTTCGGCCTTCTGCCGCCTTTGAGCAACCAACACGGGTAGGTGTTGCTTACCATCTTCGTGTGTTTGATCCCTTCTGGGTACTTTCCCCACTGGATCACATAAGTAGTTGGCTCAATCGTTTTGTGTTTCAGGATATCTTTCTTGAGGGAATGGGCAGGGGGCATTTTCTCCCTCCTCTGGGGAGGGGTTATCCTCTGGGAAAGGGGGTCTATCAGGATTTTCTTGGCATCAACTATTATTCGCGGGATATGGTACAGTTTTGTTGGAAACCGACAGAGCTTTTTGCTCGACGACTCGTCAAGAAGGGGGCGTTGACCAATGATCTTGGGTGGGAAATCTATCCCCGTGGTTTGTACCTTCTTGGTAAGGCACTCTACAAGAAGTATAAATTGCCTATCTTTATTACGGAAAATGGTACCTGTGATAGAGAGGATAGGTTTCGATCTCGGTTTATATTTGACCATCTGAAAGAGGTTTGTCGACTCATAGGCGAGGGTGTGCCAGTAGAGCGATACTATCATTGGACATTTATTGATAACTTTGAGTGGATTGAAGGAGAATCAGCTCCCTTTGGTCTTTTGGCGAATGATTATGCTCTCCAGAAGAGGACATTTCGATCTTCTGCTCTCCTGTACAAAGAGATCTGCAAGACGAAGACTCTTTCAGAGGATATGTTGTTGAATTAAGAGAGTAAGGGTAAGTTTTAAGTAGAGAAAAAGTTTTTGGATAAATAAAAGTTATGGGGGTGGTATATGAATGATCAGCAGAGAGCGGTATTAGAGCGTATTCGAGGATTTTTGGAAGAGGAGGAGCGGGCTAATCTTCCGTATTTTCTCTCCAAGATACGTGAATTGGAGAATAGTGAGAAACAGAGGGAGAGTTTTTTTTCTTCGCTTCTCGCTCTTTTTGTTCACTACAATTTTTCTGAGGAAGAGGCTTTCAACCATTGGTTGCGTATTATTGAGCATGCTGAGTTTCTTAGCCACAAACTGCAAAGGCCTGTTGGGATTCGTCTTCCCATTGTAGATTATTTCATCAACTACAACAAGTTGATTTCGCATCCGATGGTGATTGAATTTCATCTCTTTAAGCAAACAGAAGAGATGGCTATGGTGGATAGTCTGACAGGGGTATTTAATCGACGCTATATGGAAATAGCTCTTCAAAAAGAACTTACCCGTAGTATTCGTTATCAGAAACAGTTTTCGGTGATAATCCTTGATTTGGATGACTTCAAGCGTATTAATGATCACTATGGGCATCTCTTTGGGGATGAGGTTTTGCGTCGGTTTGCTGAATTTGCGAAGGCTCACATGAGGTTTGAGGATGTGTTTTGTCGATATGGTGGGGAGGAGTTTTTGATTCTTTTGCCTGAAACGGGAGGTGATCGGGCAAAGTATTTTGTTGATAGGCTTATTCGGCGCATGCAGGACAATGAGTTCTTTCACTCTCATGGTATTCATTTTAGCGGGGGAGTGGCCACCTTTCCGGATATGGGAGGAACAATTCCGGATCTTTTGGCTCAGGCTGATAAGGCACTGTATCAAGCGAAGTTTCAAGGAAAAAATCAGGTGGTTATCGCTCCAAAGGATCGGAGACAGCATCCACGTCATCCTAGAGAATGGGAGGTTTGGCTTTCGTATCAGCAGAATAACGAAACAATTTCACAGCATACGGTGACCGAAAATGTTTCCTTGGGGGGGATTCGTATTGTTTCTCGTCATCTTCTTGCTCTCGAAACACCTGTAAAAATCCAGATACGGAAGTCGCATTCTCACAAGGATCCTATTAGCCTTGAGGGAACTACGGTTTGGGGAAGAAAGTTGGATGAACATGAGTATGCCTATGGTATTGCTTTTGCAAATATCAGTAGTCAAGAGATAATGGAGTTGGCTATTGATCTGCCCAAAAGCCATCTCTACAGTGATATATCGTAGGATAGTTTACTGAGGAAGAAAATTGATCAGGGAACACTTCATTCTCATACCATCTTCTTCTCCATAATAATGGGGGAGGATGGCGACGGGGGTAAACCCCAGCCGCTGGTAGAGGGAGATAGCGGGCTTGTTCGAGCTTCGCACTTCTAGGGAACAGAAGGTGTAGTGGTGTGCCCAGAGGGCGAGGCGTTTTCTGAGGTAGGTTTCAGCGATACCCTGACCACGGAATGAGGGGAGAATGGCAAGGGAGTAGAGTCGTATGGTGTACTTGTTTGTCTTTCGGGTGAGCCATGATGCCCATCCTACGATGGTTTCTCCCTGAAGGATGATCTCGTTGAAAAAGGTTCGGTAAGGGTTGGTAAGGAGATAACGGAGATTTTTTCGTGAGAAGGCCTCTCCTTTTTGAAAGCATGTTTTCTCAATGGTTTCAATTTCATTGAGGTCATGAAGAGAGGCGGTTCGATAGGAACACTCACTCATACTAACTCCAAAAATCAACAATAGTTTTGATACAGGAGGCAAGCTGGTTACTGGTATGAGCGGCGGTGTTGAGAACGTTGTTGTGGTCGGGTTTGTGGTTGCCTAATCCAGCGGCGCGGTTGGTAACAATCGAAAGCCCACAGAGGCGAAGACCAAGGTAGCGAGCCATGATGGCTTCTTGTACAGTGGACATTCCCACGAGTGTTGCACCCTCTTTCATGAGTGCCTGGATTTCAGCGGGGGTTTCGTACTGGGGACCGATAACACCAGCGTAGATACCATTGGGGATACCTTTCTCTTCGAGAAACGAGATAACCTTTGGTTCAAAGCTTTCGATCATAGGGGTGAACCGCTGGGGATAGGGACAACCAATGAGGGGGGATGTGTTTTGATGGTTAATGATGTCTCTGATGGCTACAATGGAGCCGACAGGAAACTCACCTATGCCTCCGGCAGCATTGGTGAGGATAAGTTGCTTGATGCCAAGGTGTTTCCACAGTGCTATGCCAAACACAACTTCTAAAGGATGATAACCCTCATAGAGATGAACGCGTCCTAAGGAGAAAACCACTGTTTCTTCTCCCACAAAGGCGAGAACATACTTGCCTGGGTGACCAGCCACACTACTTACGGGGTGATGAGGAACGGTTTGGAATTCGATCTTTTGAAAGCATTCATACTGTTCCCCTACAGAAGAAAGCCCTGAGCCTAAAATAACAAGCGTTGAGGGTTTTCTTTTGAGACGAGGAAAGTCCTTCAAAGCCTCGTCAAGATTTTTTTCAAACTGATTCCATGTCATTGATAACCTCCACGTGCGTAATGGGAAGAACGATTTCGTTGATATCGATCATGGCATTGATGAAACCAATGAGAGTGTATCTGGCTAGGGTTTCCGTTGTAATGGGGACCTCATGAATTATCCCCTGCTCAAGGTAGTATCGCCTTTTGATACCATTGAGGAGATAGGTAGAGGGGGTGAACCATTGATTGCCATCAAAGAAGACGATGTTACTGAAAAGACTATCCGTTATCTTGTCGTTTTGACTAAAGATGATCATTTTATCTTTGGGAAGTTGATTTTCATAGGCTTGAAAAGCGGTTCTGTCTGTAGATTTCCATGGATAGGAGATATCGTTTTTTTCGATAATGAGAACTTTGTTGATGGTGCGTATGGAGTAGTTTTCGTAGGTGATGGTATAATTGTTTTTACTATAAAGAAAACGGCACTTTGTTCGTTGTTCTACCTTTGGAACAGGAGAAAGGCATTTTTCCAGATTCCATGGTTTTGCATTGGGATAAAAAGTAGCAAAAACTTCGTTAATGCGTTGCTGGTGGTAGGAGAGGAGGCGAAAGCCGTCTTTTTCCAGTCGTATGGATTCAAAAAACGGGAACATAGATCTTCTCCAGGAGTTCGTTGTACTCTTTGTGTGGGTTACTGTAGATCATGATTCCGCCACCTGATTTGTAGAAGATACCGTTTTCGTTTTGTTCAAGGAAGCGAATCATGACAGCGCTGGAAAGCTTTTTTCCATCAAATATGCCAAAAACCCCCGTGTACCATCCGCGGTTGTATCCTTCTACTTCACGGATAATTTCTATAGCACGATGTTTGGGAACGCCGCTTATAGAACCAGCAGGAAGCATGGCTTGAAAAATATCTGATAGGTTGATGTGAGGTTTGAGTTTTCCCTCGATGTGGGAACTGGTTTGGTAGAGTTCTCCTCTGCCGCGGTTTATCTTTTGAACATAGCGGTAGTGTCGAACAGAGACCTCTGTGCATACCATTCCGAGATCATTGCGTAAAAGATCAACAATGGCAATATGTTCTGCTTGTTCCTTTGGGTCGTCAAGAAGAGATTGGACGTTTGTTTCCGCTGTGGCTGGAAGCGTTCCCTTCATGGGAAAGGTGGAGATGCGGTTGTCCTCTATGGTAATGAAGCTTTCGGGGGAAAAGACAACAAACTCTCCTTTCACACCAAGCACATAGGGGGATTGGACGGAGTAGGCTATTTCCCAGAGATCATGAGAGAGCCAAACCTTAGATGGAAAGGTGAGATTAAGGAGGTAGTTCTCCCCTGATCGCTGGTAAGCCTGTACCTTTTGAAAGGCATGGAGATAGGTTTCCCACGATACACTTTCCTCAATATGCCACGAAATGGCAAGGGGGCGTATGCTTCGGTTGGTTATCCCCTCAACATCAAAGACGACCTTTTCTTCTGGAACCTCCTCGAGAGGGAAGAGAAGCGTTTTCTCTCCTGGAAAATCAATGGCGAAGAGGAATGCCTTTTTCTCCCTATACCACTGGTCTAAAGTGGAACAAAACCTACTGTTAAGGGTTATCATGGTGAAGTTTTTTCTCCTCTTCGGCAAGAAATCGGATTCGTTGAAGGAGAGGTGGATGGCTGTAGGTGAATTTTACGACAAGGGGATGGACATGGAAGGGAGAGAGGTTTTCTTTGTAGAGTTTGATGAGGGCTGATTGAAGTGATTGAGACTCTCCCATTGTTTTGACGGCATAACTATCTGCTTCCTTTTCTCGACGACGAGAAAAGAATGCACTGATGGGTTGAAAGAAGGGCGAAATTCCCGAGAGGAATGTCCCGAGGAAGAGAACCTCGCTGAAAAATCCCATGGGGGAATGGGCAAGTTCTGGATTGATTCCAAAAGCAAGAGAGAACCATCGCTGTTGGATAAGGAAAAAGGCGATGTATGCCGCTACCAGTGAAAAAAGAGAGGAAAAGAAGAGTTGTTTTGAGATGTGGTGTCTTCTCCAGTGTCCCAGTTCATGGGAGAGTACTCCCAGAATCTCAGGGATGGTGAAGTTTTGGAGCATGGTGTCAAAGATAACGATGCGTTTCACACTTCCGATACCGGTGAAATAGGCATTAGAATGTTTTGTTCTCCGTGATGCATCCATCTTGAGGACGGCCGAAATTTTGACATTGTTTTTTTCAGCCCATTGACGAATGGGATCCCCGAATTCTGCCTCGAGGGGTTCATATTTGTTGAAGAGGGGTTCGATAACATAGGGGGCGATGTAGATGATGAGGATTTCAAAGAGGGAGAAGACAACCCAGACAATAATCCACCATGAGGAGGGGAGTTTTTCAACGATGAAAAGGGTTATCGCGAGGAGGGGAAATTCAAGAATAAGGGTGAGAAGAAGGCTTTTCAGCATGTCGGTGATCCAGGTGGCAAGAGTCATGGTATTAAACCCAAACTTTGCTTCGAGAACAAAGCTTTCATAAAGATCCCAGGGAATATCAAGAATTTCAAAGAGGAGAGAAGAGAGCAAAGTGAGAACAATACCTGTCCATATAAAAGAAAGCCCAAGCCCCACTGTCCAGTGATACAGCCACAGGAAACCACCACCGAACAACCACCACAGGGAGAGAGCAAACGAGAAGAGCGAATGCCAAACGGTGAAGCGCATTCTTGCTAAGGTGTAGTTTTCTATATCTTCGAGATCTTTTGGTGTAAAGACATGGCTGAGTTCTGGAGGGATCTCTCCTTTGTGTTTTTTGAGGTAGCTGTAGGAGAGGTAGCGGAGGATTTGTCTCCAAAGGAAGTTGAGAACAAAAAGTGTAAAAGTCAGCAGAAAGAGCTGGTTATACTGTGTCACCTTCTTCTCCTTGATGTGGATTTGTGTGCTGTGAATCAAACCATTTTTCGGTTTCCCATACCATCTCACCGATGAGGTGATGGCGGGACATGAACTTCTTCATTTCTTCTGGAAGGGGGGCAACAATACGGAAACTCTCCCCAGAAGGAAGGTTTCCACGAAGTTCATAGGCATGAAGGTACTGTTGGGATGTTTGTCGGAGTTCTCTTTTTTGTATTTTTTTTGGTCCGTAGAGTTTGTCTCCCACGAGGGGAAACCCAATGCTTGCCATTTGGATGCGGATCTGGTGCTTTCTTCCTGTGTGGAGTTTTACGCCAATAAGGGTGTAGTGATCCCCTGTTGAGAGTTTGATAACATCCATGAGGGCAAGTTTGTTCTCGATGAAGTTGCGCAGGGTTTTTCTGTGGAAGGGTATCTCTCCTTGGCAAATGGCGAGGTAGTATTTTTCAACCACATCATCCCAATTTTTGCGGTAGAAGGCGTAGACTGTTTCTTTTTTTGCATAGAGAACAATTCCAGAGGTGTCTTTGTCCAGCCGATGAATGGCTTGTATGTTGGGGTTATGATAAAACCTGCGAAGTTGAGCCTCGAGTGAATTGGAATCTTCGTTGACAACCATGCCCGCTGGTTTGTTCACAGCGATTATCTCGTCGTTTTCCCAAAGCAGAAGAGAAGGATCGAACTTTTTTTGTTGGTCTTCGAGAATTTCAACACGGTCGCCTCTTCTCAGTTGATGGCTGGCGATCCAGACAAGTTGTTTGTTGACGAAGACTTGTTTGTTGTCGATGAGTTCTTTTGCCTTTTTTTTCGAAATGCCAAGTTGCTCAGCAATGAAGTCTCGGAGCGCGAGGGGGTAGAGGCATTCAAATCGACGCATTATATTCCAGCTCCCTGATCAAAGGTAACATCGATGTGGCGGTTTTGGAGAATCTTTTGGCCTGGGGGAACATCTTCTGTCACCCAAACATTTCCTCCGATAACGGCACCCTTGCCAATGGTGATTCTGCCAAGTACGGTTGCGCCTGAATAGATGATGACATCGTCCTCTACAATGGGGTGTCTCGGTATGCCTTTGATGGGATTGCCGTGCTCGTCTTTCGGAAAGCTTTTTGCACCCAAAGTAACCCCCTGATAGAGGCGAACGTTGTTTCCAATGATACAGGTTTCTCCGATAACGGTTCCTGTTCCATGGTCAATGAAAAAGTACTCTCCAATAGTTGCACCCGGATGGATGTCAATCCCTGTCTTGGAGTGAGCTATTTCGGATATGATGCGGGGAATGAGAGGAACATCAAGTTTTAGCAGGGCATGGGCGACACGATAATGAAAGAGGGCAAGAATACTGGGATAACAGAAGATGGTTTCCCCCTTGCTTTTAGCAGCCGGATCGCCTACAAAGGCAGCATCTACATCCGTAGCGAGAAGCCTCCGTATCTTGGGAAGTTGGGAGAGAAATGTTTTGACAATTTCGTTGGCTTTGTGTTCACAATCAGAACAGGTTTGATTTTCTCCGCCGCATTCAAAGCAAAATCCTCTCTGTACCTGTTCTGTGAGTCTTTTGTAAATCTCGGTTATTATTGAACCAATGAAGTAGGGCATGGTGGTACGGTTAACTTCTGAAGAGCCAAAGTATCCGGGGAACAGCACAGCACGAAGGAGGGTAAGAATATCCTCAAGTTCGGCAAGCGATGGCATAGGGATATCACGGTAGGCATAGTGATAGAGTTGACCATACGAGCTTTCATCGCAAAGCTTTTTTACAATGGAGTCAAGGAGACGCTTATCCTGAAACATGATTCCCTCCCGCTTGGGAATGAAGACAAACTGCATTGTTTTCTTGCTTCTATTATAGAGAGTGGGGAGAAAAATCGCAAGTTGCCGAATTGTGTCGAGCTACATCTTTTTCGAGTAGATTTTTATTTTGAGGCAACGATTGTATTTCGAGTAGATTTATTATGAAGCATTTCGGTCACTTGACAAAAGCCAAAAAATATGCTATACTATATCCCTCTTTGTGAGTGCCCCCATCGTCTAGGGGTTAGGACACAGGGTTTTCATCCCTGCAACCGGGGTTCAAGTCCCCGTGGGGGTAGTGAGCCACTGCTTTATGCGGTGGCTTTTTTTATTTTTTCTTTAAAAAATACTTGTTTTTTTTTGAGTTTTATGGTAGAATGAATGGAGAAAATTCTCGCAAGGAGGTTTTATGATAAGAAAATTGATGAGTGCTCTTCTCATGGTTGTGTTGATAGGGATTTTTGCTGGTTGTTCTTCAGTACCGAAGAAGGAACTGGAAGAGGCAAAGGCTGCCATCGAAAAGGCTCGCTCTGTTGATGCTGCACTCTTTGCTTCATCCGAGCTTGCGTCTGCACAGAATGATTATGATGCTGCCAATAAGTTCGTAGAACAAAAGAAGAACAAGGAAGCAAAGGAGAAGGCTGTAGCTTCCAAGAAGGCAGCAGATGAGGCTTACAAGCTTGCTCGTGAACGTCGTGCTGAGGACATCTATCAGAAGAATGTTGCTCTCTTGGACCAGATTAAGAACAATTTCGGAGAGAAGCGGGCTCCTGAAGCCTATCAGGATGCTGTGACATCCTTTGCTGCGTTTGAAGGGGTCTATCAAAAGAAGGATCCTGATGCTACCTATGCAGAGGGAACCAAGCTTTACGAAAAGCTCTCTCCCCTTGCCCAGAAACTTGTTGCTGATGTGGAGCAGGCAACAGCAGCGGTGAATTCTGCTCAGGACAAGTACTATGCAGCAGAGAATAGAGACATTGTGAAGACTTATGCTTCTCGGGAACTCTCTGATGCCGCAACTCTTCTCCAGAGAGCCAAGGAGGCTCTTGCCGATGGTGAACTTGAAACAGCTGTCTCGCTTGCTCAGCAGGCTTCTGCTCTGATTGATGGTGCTGTTGCTAAGGCAGAACAGGCATATCAGACGGAACTTGCTAGTAAAAGTACTCGACAGGTTCGCCCTGGTGAGGGGGAGACTTCAACACAGAAGCAAAAGGCAGAGCAGTATATTGATGAAGCAAAGAAGAAACTTGAAGAACTGAAGAAGCGAAGAGGAAGTAGTTATCTGCTGGAGGGAGATTATATCTATATGACAGCAGGGTCTGACAATACAGAGGTAACGGTTGCAGATGTAGAGAAGTATATCAAGCTTGCCGAGGAAGCCTATGCAAAAGAGGAATACCTTGATGCGATTGATTACGCTCGTGAGGCTATCCGAATTGCTGATATGCTCTTGGCTATGGAAGAGGCTACTACCTATACGGTAAAGCTCAATCCGGCCAACCGCGATTGTTTGTGGAAGATTGCAGGCTATATGTACGATAAGCGCTACTGGTTGTGGCCTATCATTTGGCGTGCTAACAAGTACCAGATCAAGGATCCTGATTTGATTTATCCTGGTCAGGTGTTTAAGATTCCTCCTTTTGTTGGTGAAGCTAAGTAGTGTGAGCATGAATGCTTTGGGGCTACTCCTTGTGGGGTAGCCCCCTTTTTTGATGGAAAAAGAAAAACTTGTCAAAAATGTTTTTTTGTGGTATCATAATGAAGAGGATATTCCTATGACGTTGTTTTCTACGGTTGTTTTGTATTTTGCTTTGATGGCGTTTGGTGGATGGTTGCTTGAGCTTGTTTTTCGTTCGTTTCAGCAGAGGAAGTTGGTTAACCCGGGGTTTCTGCGTGGACCGTTTGTTCCTGTCTATGGTTTTGGGGCAGTGGGTATTTATCTTTTGACGCTTCTTTTTCCGTTTGAGAAGTGGGGGGTGTGGGCATGGCTTTTTGTGATCTTGATGCCCTCTGTGGTGGAATATATTGGGGGGTGGTTTACAGAGGTTTTCTTTCATCTGAAACTCTGGGATTATAGTCATATGCCATTGAATCTTCATGGGAAGATATGCCTTTTGTTTAGTGCGATTTGGGGGGTGTTGGCAGTGGTTACCGTGCTGTGGATTCAACCGTGGGCATTGCATCTTTTGGATGGGCTTTCTCTTGAATGGAGGTGGTTGTTGACGGGATGGGTGAGTATGTATCTCATTGTGGATTTTTGGTTTTCTGCTCGTATGTACCAGCGCTATGTTCAGTGGGTGAGTCATTTGAAGGAGAATTTGACGATGCTTCAGGATCGCATGGTGATCCCTTTTTCCTCCTTGCAGGAGACGCAGCGCTATTTTCGGCAGTTGTTTGAGCCTTTGTATGCCTTTCCAGAGCTGGGGAAACAGCTTCAAAATAGTATGAAGGATTTCCCTGAGTTCTTGCGTGAGTTTGTGAAGCGATTTCTTCCCCGGGAGTAGGTGATGATTGCCAAAACAAGGATTATTCTTGGGGTGGTGCGTCGCCCGTTATATCTTCGTTTAAAACATGTTCCCCATCATGAGGAGAGTGTGCTTTACCACAATCTTAGGGTGGCTCGTCTTTCCTATTATTGGGGGGGGCTAGTTGAGCGTTACACCAAATTGAAATTCAAACGGAAAGCCCTTCTTCGAGGGGCGCTTCTCCACGATTTTTTCTTTTACAACTGGAGAACAACGAGGCCTGAGAATGGAAAGCTTCATGCTTTTGAGCATCCGAGGGAGTCGGCTCGTCGTGCTCATAGGTATTATCGAATTACGAGAAGGGAAAGCAATATTATTCTTTCTCATATGTGGCCCTTGGGGGAAAATTGGCCAAAGCATATTGAGTCGTGGTTGGTAACCTTTGCTGATAAGTGGATTTCCGCAAAAGAATTCTTGCGAAAATGGTTGAGAAAGGAGCTGAAAGGTGTTTGAGACGAAGATTGGTTCGGTGGTTTTAAAGAATCCCGTGCTCACTGCCTCTGGGACATTTGGTATGGGGGAGCCGTTTGAGGATTTTTATGACTATGGTATTCTCGGCGGGGTTGTGCTCAAGACTCTTACCCCGAAGCCCCGCAAGGGAAATCCTCCTCCGAGGTTGTATGAAACCCCTTCTGGGCTTCTCAATTCTATTGGGCTGGAGAATGAGGGTTTTGATGCCTTCGCAGAAAGGATAAAAAAGAACAACCCTTTTGTCTCGTGGAAAACAAGGGTGGTTATTAGCTTGGCGGGGGATGAGGAGGGTGATTTTGCTCAGCTGGCAGCCAAGGCTTCTCAACTCCCTGGGATTGATCTCATAGAACTCAATCTGAGTTGTCCCAATGTTCACGCGGGTGGGGCAACCTTTGATGCTGAGAGTGAGGCTGTGTATCGTATTGTTTCTTTGGCTTGTGAGAAGTCATCTCTTCCCTGTATTGTGAAGCTCAGTCCTCAGCATGATATTGTTGCCAATGCCTATCAGGCAGAGAAGGCGGGGGCTTCCGCTGTCACCATATCCAATACCTTTCTGGGTATGGCTATCGATATTCACCAAAAGAGATTTGTGTTTGCGAGAAAGTTTGCAGGTCTCTCAGGACCAGCGATTAAGCCTTTGGCTCTTGCGAATGTTCATCGCGTGGCTCAAAAGGTAACTATTCCTATTATAGCGAGTGGAGGGATTGCTTCAGGAGAGGATGCTGTGGAGTTTTTGCTTGCCGGGGCTCGTCTCATTGAAATTGGCACAATGGCTTTTGTTAAGCCAAGACTTGCTGTTGAGGTGGTCGATACCCTGGAACGCTATTTCGGAAATGAACAACCTCGTCGGCTGGATTAGATATCCGAAACGCAGGTGTTTTTCCCCTGTCGTTTTGCCTGATACATAAGATGGTCAGCCCTGAGAATGGCTTCTTCGAGAGTTTCTCCAGGATTCATCTTAGTAGCCCCAATGGATGCGCTCACCGTAAAAGTTGTTGTATCGATGGTGAAAAACTGCTTGTTTATAAGGATACGACATCGTTCGGCGATGAAGGGTATGGTGGCTTCTTGATCGGTGAAGAGAATGATGACAAATTCTTCCCCTCCCCATCGAGAAAAGAGATCATAAGGGCGAAGGGTTTGTTTGATTGTTTGACTGGTTGATTGGAGGACGAGATCGCCCATGTTGTGCCCATAGGTACCGTTGATCTGTTTGAAGTTGTCGAGATCAATAAAAAGTACTCCGATGCTTTTTTTGAAAAAAAGCATTTCTGAAAGTCGGTTGTGGAAGAGGGTTTCAATGCCTCGTCTATTGAGTGTTTCGGTGAGGGGGTCTTGGAGGGCGAGTCTTATGAGGTCGTCTGTATTGACAAAAAAACCTTTCCAAAGGGGAGAGAAGAGCTCAAGGGCATAGGTTTTTTGGTCATCGTTGGGTGAAACGAGGGTGGCATCAAGAGGAATCCCTTTGATGTGGACAGCGAGGCGATAGCCATTTTTGTGGTGGAGGAAGACATCGTCTTCAACAAAGGGTGTTTTTTGAAAAAGGATCCGGAGAAGGGGACAGCCGTTTTCACAGAGATTGGTTCCCTCACTGTTCACATGCCGAAGAATATTATCTTTGCAGGATGTTCCTACTACTTCGTTCGCAGAGAAACCTGTGATTTTTTCTGCAGCAGGGTTCCAGAAGAGAATGATGCGTTTTTCATCGACAATGTAGGCTCCTTCCTCAATAGAGGAGAGGATATGGACAAGCCACGGAGAAAGACTCATAGATATACCTCTTTTTGACAATTATATTTATAATCGGTTTATATGCTTCAAAACATAAATAGCGGAGAGGAAACGGCGTTGTGCCTGTGGAATACGGTAATTCCCCCATTGTTGAAAGGAGAGGATGCCTTTACGGATATCTTCTAACATGTGGAGAATCATGGTGGGGAGAATATCGTGTGAAATAGTACTCTCTTTGAGTGCATAGATGAGGGTGGCAACACCAATTTCCTGAGTGATGAGTTCGATTTGCCAGGGGAAATGAAGGAGGGAAAGAGCTGTTTCCATACTGGAGGGAGGGATTTCCTCTGCTTCGAGTGAAAACCATGCTTTGAGGAACTGCATGGCATGGAGAGAGCGTTGGTTGATGTCTTGAGAAAGCCACCAACGACGTTCCTCTTGAAGGATTGAGACCCCTCGTGAGGAGATGATATTCTCCCACCAGGAGAGAAAGAGTGGTTCGTCGATGAAACTCCCATAGGCTGCAATGTCTTTTGTTGGTATGGCTGTGTAGCGTTTTTCACGAATAGAGGGTGGAAGATTTTGGATGGTAGTATGCCAGCCTTGGGAGAGTTGGAGAAAGGATTGAAGGTCTTCATGTGTCTGGTGGGATTTGAGTTCGGCGTAGAGGGCAAGCAGGTGAACCTTGGGGGCGAGTGTCCACGGATGTTGAAAGAGGTTGTGGTGAACAAGGTATTTTACCTCGTCTATCCAGCGGTAGCTTTTTTGTTTTCTGGAGGAAATGAAATGCTCGTAGACTTCCTCTCGAAGACGGGGGGAGAGGTTGGCGAGTATTCGTTGTGCATTTTGCTCAAGGCTTGCTATATAGGCTCCCAGCATGGCGGGGGAGAGAATTTTTTGGGAGAGAAGCCACTGGAGAAGCCATTGGAGGTCGCGATCCGAAAGGTTGAGGAGGTAATCTTCAAAGGCTGGTGGAGGAGAGCCAAGACGAGCAGAAAACCAGTGGGTAATTTCGCTACAGAGTTTTTCGATGGTGTGGCAAGTTGTAGGTTTTCCAGAAAGGAGATGGACGACGGATTGGAGAAAGGGGGAAGAAAATCCCATCCAGAGATGGTAAGAGTCGTGAGTGGCATGGATCCAGAAAAGGGAGGGAGAATGGGGGGTATTTTGGGGAAGGGGTTTCATCTGCACTATGGTTCTGGAGGGAAAAAGAAGAACGGAACGAGCGAGATGAGACTGAAGAATACCTTCGATTTCTGGGGAAGAGAAGAAAAGAGGAATGCGTTCGTCAATCCGGGCATTCTTGTTGTAGAGACGAAGGAAAAAAGAAGGGGAGGTTAAAGGGGGAGCTTGAGACTCTGTTAGCCTCCAGCTTGGGGGAAGGAAGAGGTATGCCCATGCGATCATTTGGTGAGGAAGAGATCTCCCGAAGAGATCTCTTTGGTGTGATTGTTTGTTTTGATAATGGCTATTCCCTGCTCGTTCACATCGACGAGTTCTCCTTCTACTACCTCATAACCTGTATCAATACGAACGGGGGAGTGAAGTCCCATGAGGTGGGTTTTCCACTCTTCGTAGAGGGAGATGAATTCCCCCTTCTCATAGCGTGCAAGAAAATCGAAGAAGTTGTTGAGGGTTTCAGAGAGGAGAACATGCCTATCGAAAGTGGTGTTGGTGAGGAGAGTGAGGGATGTCCCTACCGGTGGAATGGTTGTGGAATTGACATTCATACCCACACCAATGATCAGGGTGCGGAGGCGGTTTTCTTCCGTGAGCATTTCTGAGAGAATGCCACTAATTTTTTTGCCATTTACGTAGATGTCGTTAGGCCATTTGATAAGGGTAGGCTGTTTACTGAAACTGGAGATAACACGGTGTACAGCAAGTGCCATCATCATAGTGTACTGGTAGTAGTGACAAACATCCGTATTGAGAGGAAGAGCAAGCGAAAACATAATGTCTTTGCCAGGGCTACTCTGCCACTGTCTTCCCAATCTTCCCCTGCCAGCGTATTGGATGTCGGTGAAAAAAACTGCAGGTTTTGTGAACCGTACCATGACTTCTTTTGCCCAGAGGTTGGTAGAATCTACCTCAGGTCGGTAGAACCACTCCAGTGGAGGGTGACAGAGAATGGCAAGTTTTTCTGGAATCCATCGGTTCTCGGGAAGAGTATGGAGACGGTATCCCTTCTTTTTGGTACACTCAATGCCAAATCCCTCGTTGTTCAGAGCTTGAACATGTTTCCATACGGCCGTTCGTGAGAGTCCCACCTGTTGGGAGATAGTCATACCGGAAACAAACTGGCCAAACTGCTGGAGAAGAACTTTGAGAACAAGATCCATGATGTGTTTCCTTATTACGTTTTTCTTTCTCTTTAGTTTAACTCAAAGAGATAAAAAATGCAACTTTGAGGGGGCAACGTGCAGCAATACCTTTTGGAGGGTGCAATAGGTGCAAAAAATATTTTTTGCAAAATCGTCGAAAACACTTTACTTTTTTCAAAAAATATGCTATACTATTTATGTGAACAGCAGGTGAGTGACTTTGGTTTAGCCATCATTTGCTGATCTCCAAATTATGGCTAACTCAAAAGGAGGGCTTATGCCAGACAAAATTCTCACCTGCAAGGATTGTGGGAAGGAATTCACCTTTACTGAAGGTGAACAGGCTTTCTACCAGGAAAAGGGGTTCACTAACGAACCCGCACGCTGTCCTGATTGCCGCAGAGCGCGCAAACAGCAGCGGAACAATCGTTCCTATGGTGGCGGTTCTTCCAGGTGGTAGGGATGCCTGACGGGATCCTGATTCACCTGAACCTATAAAAAGAGAAAGTCCCGTAATCCCCAGGGAGTGCGAAAAGCACTCCCTTTTTTATTGTTGCCGATTAGGTCTTCATGATAAACAGAGTCATATCGTCATAGATATCTGCTTCTTCGGTAAAGGCTTTGATTTCTTTAAGAATCTCTTCTACAATGCTTTTGGCTGGAAGGTTGTCGTACTGTTGGATGAGTTTTTTGAGTCGCTGGATACCAAATTCCTCTTCTTTGCTATTGATGCACTCTGTGATACCGTCTGAATATACGATAAAAATTTGGTCTTTGTCGTAGTGGTACACACCTGTTTCATACTCACTTTCGGCAAAGATTCCTACAGGCTTTCCACCGGTAGAAAGTTCGTAAAACTCGCGTTTGTTTCTGTCCCATATTAAAATTGGATAGTGTCCTGCGTTGCTGTAGTAGAGCGTCTGGATTTCTGTGTCCACAAAACCAACGAGCACAGTGGCAAAACTCAGCGTTTTCCACTCACTCTCTGGTTTTTTTCTTGTGAGGAGTTCGTTGATGCGATTGAGAAAGGAATTGATAGTCGAGGATGAGAAGACATGCCCCTGAACGGCACTGTGAATCATCATAGTGATAAGAGCAGCAGAAACCCCTTTTCCTGAAACGTCAGCGACGACAAAACTGATCTCATGGTTTGAGGAAGAGTCTACGAAGAGGTAATCTCCACTGAGCCATTTTGCCGGTTCCTGATAACTTGCGATGTCGAGGTCGCGAATAACAGGAAGGGTTCGTTGAAAGATAGTTTCCTGTATTTCGGAGGCGAGGGCAAGTTCACGGAGGGTTTGTGTGCGTTCTTCTTCTTTTTCAAAGAGGAGGAGATTTTGGTAGAGGACTTCAACGAGTTTGAGGAGGGATTTGAGTTTTCTAATGGTTCTTGAAGGGATGTCATCTTGTTCGTTGGTGGGAATGAGGTGAATAATGCCGTGGAGTTCTTGATTGATAACGAGGGCAAGAAGGGCTTCGATGGCTTGGCTGTCAAAATAGGCATAGAGGAGATCGATGTCCTTTTTCCCTGGGCGATAGTTGAGCACGCTTTCACGATCGTAGTAAATTTCTCCACTGGTGAAATAATGAATGAGTTGGGGGGAGAGAGGGGTTTCTCCTGTCTTGTTTCGGCTGGAAGAAACAATGGGGAAGTTGTTGTCTTCGCGAAGGAGAACATCAACATCGTAGGAAGTGATTTCTTTGATGAGCTTAGCGAGTTCACTGGCGAATTCTTCGCGGGAGCGTTTGTTTCCAAGGAGGCGAAGGACAAGGCTGGAAAACTCCTCATTGTCTCTTCTTTGACGGATAATTCTCTGAATGAGAGAAAGAAGCAGAAGAGAGAGGACAAAGTAGAGCCCCATCCCCAGCGAGAAGATAAGGACAAAAAGTTCTACAGGGAGAGACATGAACCACTGCCGAAAAACATACAAAATACCAGCAGGGAATATCATGAGAAGAGTGCCCATAAAAACGAGTATGAGGAGTTTTGTTACCTTATCACGTAACTGAAGGGTTCTAAAGTTGTTGCCTATATAAAACAGAGTAATACCAAGGATAAGAGGGGCAAGGATCTGAAAAAAGAAGAGAGATGGGGTTGTTTTTCCTACGAAAAAGAAGAGAACTGCTCCTGTCAAACCAGAGAGGAAATAGCGGATGTTGCGTTTTTGAAAGGTGTATTGTACTGCAAAATATTTGTAGAACAACTGTGCGATGGTAAGTCCATAGGAAACAAGAGTATATGTTTCAGCAAAGATGCGGGCAGTGGAGGGGGCGATGATGATACCGACGATGGTTTTGTTCCCCGTGAAAAAGGGAGAGAGGTAGAGGGAATCAAACAAACCATAACCAAGGGAAATGAGAGAAAACAAGGAACTCACACCAAAGAGGATGAGAATTTCTTTAGGAAAGGGGAGGTTTTGTTTTTCGAGGGTAAGACTCCACCCAAAAAGCCAGACAATCCACGCCTGATGCACCCAGGCGGCATCGTCAAAGCGTTGTATCAAGCTGAGGGCGGGGAGATTGGAGGATTGTGCGAGGTAGAGTTTTACTCCCCAGAGCAGAGTGGAGAAGGCTATTATTCCGAGCCACAGAATACTTGCGATGGCTTTCTTGTTTGTGTTGACAAGGGGGATTTCGAGGGCGAAGAGGATGAGGACGAAAGCAATGAGGAAAAAAAGGGCAATTTCGGTCATGGTATTGTCCTCTTGAGGAAGTGGAGGATACATGCTTGAACGGCAGGAGAAGTGATACTATGATTGAGCAGAAGATGATGGCGGCTTTCTTTGTCCCATGTCATATCAAAAATATGGCATTCTCTTGAAGTGTGTGCAAGATGGCGGAGGAGAAAAAAGGCGTTGGAAACATTGACAGTACGGTCATTTTGGGCGTGGATAATGAGACAGGGGGAAACGATGGAGGAAAGACGCTTTCTGAGGCGACGGAGAGCGATTTTCTGAGTATGGATGGCTCGTGCCCAGATAACACCATCGATGCCGTAGCGTTTTTCAAGGGAGGAGGATGATGAAGATGACGTTTGCCACCACGGGCGGAAAAGCCCTACCCATCCCGAGAAAAAGAGCATCAGGTTTCTCGAAAAGGGGCGGAAATAGTGCCAGCCAAAAAGAGAAATCGGTGCAGCGATGGTGAAGACAGCCTTAACGGGGTAACGCGAACTTATGTCCAGGGCAATGCTTCCCCCAATGCTTGAGCCACCCACGGCGACATGTTCGTATTCCCTTAAGAGCTGTTCGATGGATCTTTTTGCTGTTTCATACCACAGGGGGTAGAGTGGCCCAGATGTGATTCGAAAAAGGTCGTCTTTGCTTTCCACGGTTTCTGGCAAGGCAGGCACGAAAACATCCCATCCCTCGGCATAAAGTTTGTTGGCGAGTTCTTCAAATGAGCGAGGAAGTCCTGAAAATTCATGGAGAAGGAGGATTGCTTTGTTTGATTTTTGGGAATGGCGGAGAATGAGTGGAGAAATGAGGATGTTCCCCTTATTTTTACTCAAAAGTCTCACCCATGTGTCGCTTTCGTTTATTGTTATCCACAGGAGTGCACAGAAGAGAAGAATGGCTCCTATGATCAACATTTACCTCCCTCTGAGAAAAAGATAGACGATGAGGCACTGCCCGAGAAGAGAGACATTGTAGAAAAAGTCCTCCAAGGGTATACGAAAAAGTCGAATCCCCCACATAGCCTTGGGGTTGTAGATTATAGTAGGAAGATTAACATAGATCCCATTGACAATGAGAAAAGCGATGGTGGAGAAACCAAGATAGAGCCAGAAAGATAACGCTGTTATAATGCCGGGGAAGAGAATCGCAGAGAGAACCCAGAAGAGAGAGAAACTTATAAGGACGAGAAAGGTATATCCCTGTTTTCGCCATACCCACGAAGAGAAAAAAGAGATGAGAGCCAGCCCCCACTGGATCCATACCAGAGAGGGGTTAAATGGGGTGTCGGGGAAAAATGTTTTTATAACTTCATAAACAAAGATGCAAGCATAGGGTACACTGATAAAAAAGAACCACTCCCCTGGGGGAAGACCAAGCCAGCGTGTACTTCCAACAAACTCATTGTTGAATTCCCAGTGGTGGTAACGAACAGCAAAGATATCCCACAGGATGTAGACCATGCCTATCAGGGCAATGGTTATGGCTACGGCAGGCCAGCGAGAGGCAAAGGCAACGGTGGGATGAAAGGAGAGCATAAATGGACCAGCAAAAACTATGAGGGCAATCAATGAGTAGGTATGTTTTTTCATATATTCTTCTCCCATATTTCACATATGGTAGCAATGAAGATTTCGTGGTAATCACCCTGAGGGTAGAATGCTTTTCTTATGTCTTCTCGTAGGAGGGCTTTGGGATCAATCGGCTGGTGAAAATTACTCGAACACGAGAAGATAAGTTCAGCCTCTTCAAACCCCACGGCCTCTGAGGGAAGGCTGAAAGGGGTGAGATTTGGCAGATTCATCTTGTTGATTTCTCTTCCTGATTTTGCACCACAGATTTCAAGGATATTTCGGTGGGATGGAGGGAGGAAAACCAGACTGAAATTCGAGTAGCGAAGGAGAAACTCGTAGGTATAACGACTGGGGCGTACCAAAACAAAGGCTACAGGTTCGTTCCATACCACACCAAATCCTCCCCAGCTGGCAGTCATCATGTTGTAGGAGTCTTTGGTTCCTCCGACAACCAACATCCAATTTTCTCCTATCCATTCAAAAACGTTGAAAAAATTGAGGGAATCTGGTTGAACTTTTCTGAAAGGCATTGTTTTCTCCTATGCTTTCTCGGAAGTATCCTTGAAATTGAATAAGAGAGAAAGAGCGTTTCCGTGTTTGTTGTAGGTGAGGGTAGAAGAAAGGTGTTTCATCAGCCGAATACCTCGCCCTGTTATATTTTCCTTATCAAGAAGAGAGAGAGGAATATGCCCCTTCACATCAAATCCTTCGCCTGGATCTTGAATAAGAACACGGAGCCCATAACTCCCTATTTCATAAGCGATGGCTATTTTTTTGCTATAGTCTAATTGACTCCCATAGGTGATGGCGTTGACAAGGGCTTCGTGGAGGACGGTTTCAATATGCCAGTATTCTTCTCGATGGTAGGTGAGGATTTTGTTCTTGAACATTTCTGTGGTGAGGCCTACGGCGGCCAAAGAAGACTGGATAAAGAATGTATACTTCTCTCCTGAGACAAATTGAAGGATAAAGAGAAGAGAAATCTTTTTGAAGTGTTTCTGAAAGTACTGTTGAAGGTATTGGAGAGCCTGGTCTGCGAGCAGAAAACATCCCTCGTGTTCAATGATGAGGGGTTTGGGAAGAGGAGCATCAACAGCGATGATACAATCTCCCTCCCCCACGTTGGTGGGCTTGTCAAAAGAGAGAGGAACAAAAGGGCTGTTGCATTTACCGATGTAGTAGAGCACATCTTTTTGTTTTGGAATACGGATTATTCCCTCTCGATAACTGAGAATATCGGGGTGTTTATCCAGCGGGGTGTTGTAGTCGTAGAAGCGGTTTTCCCAGAGGTGGATACCTATGTCCAACGAAAACTTGTCAAAGCTTCTGTTGAACTGAAAAAAGCGTTTGTTATTGTTGTTGACAGTGAGCCACACATTGCGGGTGAGGGTGAAATCCACGAGTTCATCCTTGAGGGTGAGAGGGAAAGTTTGGGATTTTCTCATAATTTTTCATACGCCTTGTATGACTTTTTGGATTTTTTTCCAACAAAGTGGTTGTATTCTGAGAGGGTAATACCTTCTCCTGGGCGAAGGCACTTGATGTCTGTTTGTTTGATAATCTCGCCTTTGTGAATGTCGCGGCCTGCATAAAGGGATCGCATGGAGAGGGGACGGATTTCTTCTTCAAATGGTGTGATTTTTTTCTCTCCGTTGCCAAGGGCTATCTCGAGGTTACGAATTTCGCTTACCATGCGGGAAAAAAGTTCGGGTGAAAGAGAGATGGAATGGTCGGCTTCTTCAAGAGAGGGGTTGTCTGTGAAGTGGCGTTCAATAATGCGTGCCCCAAGGGCAACGGCAGCCACGCTGAAGACGGTTTCTTTGGAGTGATCGGAAAAGCCTACCGTGGTATGAAAGCGTTTTTGGAGTATTTGGATAAATCGAAGATCAAGATCCTGTGCTTCTGTTGGGTAACGGGAGACACAGTACAAGAGGGCGAGTTTGTCTTTGGGGAAGAATCGCGTGGCTTTTTGAATGGTGGGGAGATCAACAAAGCCTGTGGAAAGAATAGCATAGGCTTTGTTCTCTTTCACATATTTGCCAATAGTGTTGAGGAATGGTTCAAAAGTGATATCTGAACTGGCGATCTTGATAAGGGGAATTCGACGGTCACACATCCACTGAAGGGAAGTCCAATCGAGAGGCGTGGCAAAAAAGAGCATGTGATTTTCTTCACAGTAACGTCGAATCCTCTCAAAACTTTCAAGAGTCAGTTCGTAGCGTTCAAAGATTTCATACGCTCCAGAAGAGGGATGATAAAATTGGCTTGTTTGGTAGATCTGGAATTTGACAGCATCTGCTCCTGCTCTTTTGGCTTCCTTGACAAGTTGAATGGCGTACTCTTCCTGACCAAGGTGATTGATACCAATCTCTGCGACAACAAGAACCTTGCTTGCGCGGGGATCAAAAGCCTGATACCATTCCATATTATATCCGACTACAGGATTTTGAGTATCTGGGCGAAGGAATGTTCTTTACGAAGGGGGTAGTCTGCCGTAGGGTAAAGGGTTTCTTTGATGGTATTGGCAAGCTTTTCAGGGGAAACGCTGGCGAGGGCATCACGATTCTCACTCGTAACGAGGAAGGCAGCAAGCTGTTTACGGTCTTGTCGAAGACGTGATTGGTGAACAATGATCTCCTGGTCTATCTGCTGGTTTAAGGTGTAGAGTGACTTTTCGTCGGTTATTTTGAGAGAGAGGTAGCCAAGGGGTGTTTCTCCCTGAAAACGTGTCTGGCTCACTATCTGTTGAAGTTGTTTGGAAAACTCATCATAGTTTCGCTCTTCAACAGGGGTGCGAGAAAGTTCATCCACTTTTTTTTTGAGAAGCTCTAATCCACTGACAATGATTTCCTGTCGCATATAGCTTTGCTGTCGATCTCGAATACCAATGAGCTGTTCATCTGTTTGTCGGAGAAGCGCTGCCTCATCCTGAGATGAACGAAGTGTTCGAAGAGTAATGCTTTTGCTTTCGGCTTGTTTCTGCTTTTGAATACGATCAAGCGCTACTGTACTGTGAAGGATGTCCTCAATCCTCATATTTCCCTCCTTGTTTTCTTCCTTTTTCTCCCATCTATATTATAAGAAATATTTTGAAAAAGTAAAGAAAACGAAGGGTTTTTTTATGAATTTTTTGTGTTGTATGTCGTGCTAACAAAAAGGAGGACGATGCTTCTACATCTCAAGATGAGGGGAATTATTTACTCTTACCTTGTCTCAGTTTGTCAACCGTGGAAAGATTTTAGCCGAAACAGGGAAGGAACAAACAGAATTTACTCTTCTCCTTTCCTGGGATGGGTGAAAAACTTAGGGCTTTGGCTTGAGGTAGGCGTCGAAGAGGTAGCCATGGATTTTCTTTTTGGGAAGGATGACACGTGCCCAGTAACCTTTTTTATTGGCAATGGTTTGCTTTTTGCCTGTTCTCCAGAGGAAGAGAACTTCGCTATTTATGGGGAGTTGGGCGAGGATTTTTCCGTTGGTGGAGGGGTAGTCTCGCACGTTCACTCTATCCCCTGTCAGCAGAAAGGTACGAGGAAGAGGTTGCCGAAGGTCTTCTTCAAGGGGGAAGAGCTCCCTGTTGGTGATCAGATCAACGGTTTTAGCCCAGGGAATGATGGGGGGATTCTTACCATCGTAGTACATCATGGCTCTCCCGAGGAAAAAAATCGTCTCATAGACTTTGAGTCGGTCTTTTGTGGTCTCTCCATTCTCGTAGAAAAATACCACCCCATTGGTATGAACATGGAACACAATCATGGTTTCTGGATATTCGACGAAGAGAAACCATTCGCTGATTTTTTTTACCACTTGGAAATCAGCTTCACAAAAAAGATTTTCTCCTTTTATCCAGCCAGTGAGGGGGGTGTCGTCGTTGCCTGTTTGAAAGCGAATCTGATACCATGTTGTTTGGGAAATGTTGGTGCGAGAGAGAACATCACAGGACTGAAGAATATCTAAACGAGTAAACGATTTGCCGTTTGGCATATCATAGACTTCGGTGGGTTGTTTCGTTGCTATGAAACCCGCCTGTGAAGAAAGAAAATCTCGAGGAGTTGCCCAAAAGAACACCGTGAAAAAAAGTAAAAGAAATGCTGTTTTCATAGTATGCCTCCTTTTTTAAATGATGTTACTTATGATAAGAAAAAAAGGAGAAAAAGTCAATTCAAAGTTGCTCCCAATCAAAACCACCCCAGGAAAAATCCATAAATTCCAAAGCCTGTCTACATACTTCCCCTGTGAAAATTGCTTGTACATCTCAGGGTAATCAAGAAGGAGAAGGCAGATATTGTGAAGGAGAATAAAGGTAAGGGGCTAAAAAGTTTGACGAGATTTGAAGAGTGTGGTATACTGAAAGCGACGAGGAGGCATGTATGGATTTTTGGGATCTTATTCATGAGCGATCAAGTGTGCGAAGTTATGATCCAGAACGACCAGTTGAGAAGGATGTACTCTATCGGGTTCTTGAGGCGGGGAGGCTTGCTCCTTCAGCTGCGAATCGTCAGCCGTGGCGTTTTATTGTAGTTTCTTCTCCTGAGCGTCTTGCTCTTCTTCGCCACGCGTACAGCAGGGATTGGTTCTATGATGCTCCTCATATTCTTGTGGTTGTGGGAGACAAAAACGAGGCATGGAGAAGACTTCAGGATGGGTATAGTTCACTGGAAACGGATCTGGCAATTGCCATGACCTTCATGATACTTGCAGCAGCGAACGAGGGTGTGGCATCCTGCTGGATTGCTGCATTTCAACCGGAGGTAGTTCGGGAGGCTCTTCAACTTGCTGAACATGAGGAGGTGTATGCTCTTACTCCGCTTGGGTATCCTCGCGCTGATTATGCTGGCCCACCACCAAAGAAGCGAAAGGATTTGATGGACATTGTGACATTTTTATAGGAGAGGCTATGATAAAGGCAGTGATTTCTGATATGGATGGAGTTCTCTACCGGGGAAAGAATCTTATTCCGGGGGCGAAGGAATTTGTTCGTCGTTTGGTGGAAAACAGTATGCCCTTTCTTTTTTTGACAAACAATTCAGAACAGACTCCTTTGGATCTTAAGCGGAAACTGGAGCATATGGGTATCGATGGCGTGCAAGAGGAGAATTTTATCACATCAGCCATGGTGACGGCTGAGTTTTTGAAATCGCAGAAACCGAGTGCTACTGTGTATATTGTTGGGGGACCGGGGCTTGCGAGTGAGTTGTATCGTGCAGGGTTTTCTGTGAGCGAATCACGAGCAGATTATGTTGTAGTAGGGAAGACTTCGAATCTTACTTTTGATATGCTTAGGAAAGCTGTTCGCTTGATTGATCAAGGGGCGAAGTTCATCGGTACCAATCCTGATGTTATTGATCCTGCTGAGGATGGGATTGAACCGGCTTGTGGGAGTGTGCTTGCTGCTATCCAGACGGCAACGGGGAAGAAGCCCTATATTGTGGGTAAGCCCAATCCTCTTATGATGCTGGTGGCAAAACGGCGAATAGGATGCCACGCTTCAGAAACGCTGATGATAGGGGATAGAATGGATACGGATATCTTAGGGGGATTGGAGGCAGGGATGAAAACAGCTCTTGTGCTTTCTGGGGTGAGTACAAGGGAGGTGCTTGATGAGTTTCCCTACCGGCCTGATTATGTGTTTGACAATGTGGGGGATATTGTGTTTGAAGCGTTGGATAAGTAAGGAGAGGATATGGAGATATCTGTTCCTTCGTTGGTTCGTATCAAGCCAAAGGCTCTCTACAAGATCGGAAAGTACCTTCGCGATGAAGATAATCGTCGTATTGTTCTCCTGTGGGGAGAGGGTATAGCCGATCTTTTGAGGCCAACAGTAGAGGTGAGTTTGCTTTCAGCTGAGGTCGAGGTTGTGGTAGAACTGACAGCGACGAATAGTGAAGTTGAAGATATTTTTCGTACTGCGGTGGAGTTGCCATCGTCTGTGGAAGCGGTTGTGGCCATTGGTGGGGGGAAAGCGATTGATATCGGAAAGTATCTTGCTTTTGTAAAGAGGCTTCCCCTCTTTTCTGTTCCAACGGCTATTTCTAATGATGGTTTTTGTTCTCCCATGGCATCGCTTTTGGTAAGGGGGAAGAAGACAAGTTTTCGTGTGGAATTACCACAGGCGGTTATTGTGGATACTGAGGTTTTGCAACGGGCACCTATTCGTTTTCTCTACTCTGGCATGGGAGATTTGTTTTGCAAGATTACATCGGTATATGATTGGAAGCTTGCCTATAGAAAGACGCGTGAAGCTGTTAATGATTTTGCAGCCAATATGGCAAGAAGTGCTGCCGACACCTTTCTCTATTATGATGATAAGAATCTTCAAAATCCTGATTTTCTTCGCGTCATTGCCACCTCACTCATGATGTCGGGTATTGCCATGGAGGTTGCTCGTTCTAGTCGTCCAGCAAGTGGAAGTGAACATCTCATATCGCATGCCTATGATCGGGTGGCAAAGCAACCAAGTCTTCATGGGCTTCAGGTTGGTGTGGCAAGTTATGCTGTGAGTCTTCTTCAGGAAAAAACACGACCGCTTATTCGTAAGGCTATAGAGGAATCGGGTTTTCTTGAATTTATGAGGGAGAATCCTCTTTCTCGTGGGGATTTTCGAGAGGCGGTGAAGTTGGCTCCGCAGATGAAAGAGAATTACTACACTATTCTCTCAGAAAAGGGAAGCGTGGAGCAGTTGTTAGAGTATATTGATGAGGATGAGATTTTGAGTTCTATGCTGCGTGATGAGGGGTGAGTATGAATCGGTGTTGGGTAGGATGTTTTGGTGTGTCTGCGGGGCTTGTTCTGGGTTTACTTTTGGCACTTAAAGGGGTGAGTGGATGGGAATGGCGGATTGTGGTTGTGTTGTTGGGGCTGAATATTGTTTTTTGGGTGGGAGAACTGTTCTTTCGAAAAAACAGCGAGAGTGTGGGGACGTCCCTTGAGTATCAACAGTTTCTTCGTACCCTTCGGAGGTATCTTTCTCATCATCGGGTGGCTGATCAAAGGTTGCAGCAGTACTATGAAAAACTGAAACAATTGCTTGAGGACAAAGAGAAAGAAACGGCGGCTCTTCTTGCTTCAATTAATCTCAGTCTTAATGATCAGCTTGAAATGGCTCGAAAGGTTCAGATGTCTTTTATGCCTTTGGCTCATTCGCTTGTTCAGAGAAGTGAGTTTCGCTGGGCATTCTGGTATCAGCCTGCTGAAACGATTGGAGGGGATTTGCTGGATATCATTCGTGTTGGAAGGAATGGGTATGCGTTTGTGGTGGCTGATGTTTCTGGTCATGGTATTCCTTCAGCACTGCTTACCTCGATGACGAAGGTTGCCTTTCTCAATCACTCTGCGTGGGGAAAGGATCCCGCCGAGATCTGTGCGGATGTGAATAGAGATTTTTTGAAGACCCTACGGGATGCGGGGTTTTATGTGACGGCTTTTTATGCCTTTTTGAATCTGGAGGATGGCACACTCAGCTATACCTCGGCGGGACATATGCCTCTGTTGTATTATAGGACTAAGAAGAGGACACTGGAACCTCTTCATACGAAGGGAACGATTTTGGGGGTTTTTCCTGAGCCTGTGTTTGAAAGCCAGATGGTTCTTCTTGAACCTCATGACAAGCTCTTTTTCTTTACGGATGGGCTTGTTGATATTCAGAATCAGCACGGTGAGTGGTTTGGTTTGGAAAAACTGGAAAAGGTTATATTGAACTGTGCCACCCTTGATCCAGTGCGCTGCGTCGAAGCTATTCGACAGGAAGTAGTGCGTTTTGGTTGGGGTGAGCGTCCTGTTGATGATCAGGCTCTTCTCTGTGTGGAGTTTCTCCATAGGACAAAAGAAAAGCATATTGCTGTGAAAAAAACTTGATTTTTTCTTTTTTTGTTTTTATAATATCTTATCCTTATTGGGGAGAAGACGATGATCTTTCAGTTTTCGTTGGGGTGTAGTGAGAGTGAGATTCTGTCTTTTGAAAAAGAGGTTATGGATATTCTTTCTCGGGTTTTGGGCAATTCTTCTGAGGCTATAATGGAGATTCATGAGTTTCATTTTTGTATTCATGAGTCAATTATGAATATTTTGCAGCACACCTATAAATGGGATATGACCAAATCGCTGGAGATTCGTTTTGTGATTACTGAAGAGGATGATAAACGTGTTTGCGAGGTGAGTATTAAGGATTTTGGTCCTCCTGTTCCTCGTAAACTTGTTCCGCCTCCTTCTGTGGATCAGTTTCAGATGCGGAAGAGAGGGCTGTATATGATGAGCAAAATCCTTGACCAGTTTTCTCTTACCCCTCAAGAGGATGGAAATATCACCTATTTAAAAAAAATATTTACTGTAAAAAAATAAGGAAAAAAATATGAGAACAAAAAAGAGAGGTGCATTGTGGCGTCAGGGGCTCTGCGTGTCAAAGTGAGTATAACAGAGGACGAAATTGTCCTCATTAAGGTGGATGGTGAGCTTACTATTTATACCGAAGAGTATGAGATGCTGTATAAGGAGATCGGGGCATATATCAAGATGGGGCTTTATCGCTTTGTTGTGGACTTGCGAGGGGTTACTTACCTCGATTCCTCTGGGCTTGGGCTCATTATTCGGATGGCAACTCATGCCTTTAAGCAGAATTCACGGGTATGCGTTCTCTATGATAGCCCTCAAGTAGAAAAACTTTTTTATGTTTCAAACATTGATAAAATTGTTCAGGTGGTTTCTTCAGTGGAGGAAAGCTACCAATTTCTGAGAAATACTAAGGCAGAAGATCTGGATTGATACCGAGAACATAGGTAGTGATATCTATCTCATCGAGAAAGGCATCTCCAAGAAATCCGTGGATGTTTGTTTTTTGAACAAGGTTGGTGTAGACCGAGAGGTATTCCCTTGCGAGGGGGGCATATGACCAATGCCAGGGTTCTTCTTCATAGCCACCCTTTCGTTGAGAAAGGGTGGTGTATGGTCGCAAAAAGCCATAGGAGGGGGCATGGTTTTCGAGCCAGGAGAGGATCTTTTTGCCTTGTGCTGTGAGGAAGAAACGGGGGTCAACGGAGACGAGGTCCACATCGGTTCCCCAGTGGTGTCGCGATGTCCCAGGAAGAGAGGAATAACGAAGAATCCAGACGAGTCGTTTTTGGGGATCGGGGTATTGGGAGCTAAAGAGGTTCCATTTGCGTTCCCATATGCGTTTTTGGTCGTCAAAACTTCGGTAGGCGGAAACCACCCAGAGGGAGATGCCGTCTTTTTGAGCGGCGTGTATCATATTGGTGAGGGCAATGTAGGCCTCGCGACGGAGGAAGAATGTTCTCCCCGCCGATGAGAAACGCACGAAGTTTGTGTCTTCTGTGATCTTTGTTTTTCCCATGAGTTCATCGGGAGAAAGAGAAAAGAGCGGTACAAAACAAAGAAACAGCAAGAGTTTTGTGATGCCTTTCATGAGTTTCCCTTGAGCAGAAGAAGGATTCCCTCACGGATGAGCATGATAGCAATAGCAGCGAGAAGAAGGTTGGCGATCTTGGACATGATGTTTGCACCATTTTTTCCGATTTTTTCAAAGATCCATCGGGCGAAGAAAAACGCCAAAAAGGTGATAACCAGAGCAACGAAGAGGGCAAAAACGGTGAGAAGGATGCCGTAGCGTTCACGGGTGAGGAGCACAGTGGTAAGAAGGGCTGGCCCTGCCACAAGGGGGACACCGAGGGGAAAAGCTCCAAGGCTTTCTTCATCGAGGGTTTGGCCTTGTGTGGAAGAGGAGAGGAGATCCTTGAGAGAGATGACAAACAACACACTTCCACCAGCCACCATAAAGTCACCAACACTCACGCCGAGGTAGTGAAGCAGAGGTTTCCCACCGAGGATAAAGGCAACCGAAACCAAAAAGGCTGTCATAATCGATTGGAGAGCCACGGCTTTTTGTTTTTGTCGGGAAAAAGAGTGGGTGAAACTCTGGTAGAAGGGGAGAAGTCCAATGGGATCGATGGCAACAAGGATAGGAATAAAACAGAACCAAAAATTTTCCATAATAGCCTCACTGATAAATGATAAGGAAGGGCGAGGGTTTTAATTTGACCACTTCCTCTGGCGTCATGAGAGGAGCATCGTAGCCTGCACCTTTATACCCTGAGTAGAAAAAAAGCTTAAACCCCTTGTAGGGCATGTTGGTGGCAAGGGCGTTATAGGCATAGGTTGATTTTTTCAGATCGGGTGGACCGAACCCATCCGCTGTATGGATAAGGTAAACATAGGGGAAATTGATTTTCACCTGATGGCGACGCTGGATCATCTTCCAGTGGAACTGGTGAATGACAAAGATTTTGGGAAGATTGATGTTTTCTTTGACGAGGTAATCACTGAGAATTTGCTGGGCACGGTTGATCTCATCAGCTGTAACACTCCCGATTTCTTTCATGGGGCGAAGGGTTCTCCATTCGGGATCGAGGGCAGGATGCACATGGGGATACTTCATGAAAGGGAGAAGTTTTCGGATGGCTTCTTCTACGGGGTACTTGCCGATCTGATGATCGAGAAAAAGGACAAAATGGTTTGTTTCTGTGAAACGAATATATTCATAAACCAAATTTGAAGACATAATCCCAATTTCCCCACCTGGTTGGCATACCCCATAGATGAGATATACGGCGGTGATTACAGGCTTTCCACTAGCACGGGAGTATTGTTCGGCATAACTTCGTAGTTCATGGGCAAGTTGTTCTTTGGAAAGACGACCAACGATACCCATAATACGAGAGCCTGGGTGACCGTAAAAGGCAATAATGTGAGTATTGGTGATATCCCATTCGATAACGGGGGAGGAGGTGAATTGTTCGAGGGGGTTTACTGCAAAGGATGGTTTTTCCTCTGGGAGAGGGGAAGCATTGGTTTCTCCTTCAGAAAAGATGCTATTGGTTGAGAGAAGAGCGAGGATAAAAAAACGAGCGATTTTCATACCCACCTCAAAAGTTTAGTACTTTTTGTACAGGAGAGGCTTGCAAAGGGAAAAGACGGAGAGGGCGGGATTCGAACCCGCGGTACGGGCTTTAGACCCGTACAACTCCTTAGCAGGGAGCCGCCTTCGACCTACTCGGCCACCTCTCCTTCTTACCTTGAGATGGACTATTATAAGGCAAAGATAAAGAAAAGTCAACGCTCTGGAGACTTTTCCTTCATAAGAAGAGAGAAATCATGAGGGGAAAGGAGACGGATTTTGAGAACATCCTGATGGGGAAGAACAATGGCTCGACTCTCCAGAATGTCAAGGAAATGTTGCAGATGTTTGATATGATGATCAATAGAGTTTGGATAGGAGACAATATTCTGATGGAGGAAGTTGATGTTTTCTTTGAATGTGATTCCTTGTTTTTCGCAGAATTCTTTGACTTGTTTATAGGATGTATCATCAAAAAAGAGAAAAGTGTGGGGTTCTATCTCGATACTCTCTTGAGCAAAATGGTCGGCAATAATTGAGGATTCAGTGGAGGAAAACTGGAGGATGTGGCAATTGTTAGCGTTGGGTTGTGTGAAATTCTTGCCATAGTCTCGAATTGTTTGAATGAGTTGGGGAGAAATGGGGTGGAGTGAGTGCTTTTCAAGAAAGGTTATCACTTCTTCAATCGTGTATCCATAGGCGAGGGCTTTGTAGATAGATTTTTTGGTGATTTGATAAATGGAGAGCGTTTGAATTTCTTTTGGTTGCGCCATGAAAATTAAATTGAGATGAATGTGGGGATGAAGATCGGGATCAACAATTACCTCTCCATTTGCCTCAACAATGAAGTGCTGTTTGTCAAAAAAGGGAGTAAAATCGGCATTCTGGAGAAGGGCTCGATAGAGGGGGTTGAGACAGAGGGTATCATCTCGCGAGATAATAGAGGGACGGCTCCGTTGGATGGTGATGATCCCTTGCTTTTCAAGGTGTTTGAGAAAGAGGTAAAAATCTTGTTCGAGGTTTTGGAGAAAGAGTTTGAATGACTTGAAATTGTCTCGATAGAGAGAAGAGAGAATGTGTTGTGTGTAGTAGTAAAAGACTTCTCGAATGGAAAGTTCTTCGTTTTTTGTGAAGGCTAACCATTGGAGTGTGAGGAAGGCATTCTTGTGAAGTCCGATGTTTTCAAAGGTTTCATAGAGGAATGAAAGGGAAAACAGGGAGGAGAGGGGAATTTTCTCGAGTTTTTGGATAATGCTTCGCTGAATAATGATGCGATTGTTGTATTTTTGGATAAGGCCGATACGGGAAAGGTTTTTGAGAAGGTTTTCGAGTTGTGAAGAAAGGGGAGAATGGGTAAAGAAGTTCTGGAGTTTCTGAAGATCAACGCGGTGAATTTCATTGGCTTCTGAACTTCGTGGGGCATTGGCAATGAGGTAACCTATGAGTCCAATCACATAGGGGACACGGTTGTAGAGTTGGTCAGCTATGGTTGTATTGTCGATGGTATTAAGAGAGGTTTGAATTTCTACAAAGGGAGAGAGAAAGAGGAAGGGATGATACTTGAGGGGCTCATAGTTGAAGAGAAATTGCTTCTGACAGAGGCCTTGTATTCCTTCGATAAGATCTTCGCGTGGGATACGAAAGATGGTAGAGGTGAAGCGGATTAGGTTGTCAAGGTTGTCATAGACAAGCCAACCAAAATTTTTCATCACAATATCAAGGGTGATGCGTTCTTTGTTGCTCAGCGATTGGAGAAGTGTGGAGAGGTTTTCTTTCCACCATTGTTGGATGGACTGGATACGCTTTTGATTGGTGTGTGTGTCAAAGGTGGGGGAAACATTTTCTTGGGTGATTTCGTTGTAGAGGAGAGTAATGAGTTCTGGTTCGTTCTCAAACCATTTGAGGGAGGATTCTCGGTAGATTTTTCTTATCATGGGAGACTTACCTCATGAATGATGTTTTTGGTTTTGGGGGTGAAGTAAACAACTTCGTAGCTATACCCCTTTTCGATGAGGAAGGTTTGTCGGCGTTTTGCAAAGTCTTCTTCAATGGTGTTCTGGGATACGATGGTGAAGAAGTGGGAATTGCCATTCTGAGGGCGAAGGATTCTTCCGAGTCGTTGTGCCTCTTCCTGTCGAGAACCAAAAATCCCCGAGATTTGGATTGCTACATTGGCACTTGGGAGATCGATAGAAAAGTTGCCCACACGGGAAACGATAAGGGTTGTTATTTCTCCCTCGCGAAATTGATGATAAAGACGTTCTCGTTGGTCGGATGGGGTTTGGCCTGTGATGAGGGGTATGTTGAATGTTTGGGAGATTTCTTCGAGTTGTTCAAGGAAATGCCCGATGATAAGAATGTTTTTGTCTTGGAATTGTTCGAGGAGGTAGGCAACTGCGGCTATTTTGTTACGGTTTTCGGAAGCAATTCTAAAACGGGCTCGATGGGAGGACTTGAGGTAGGTTTCAAAATCCTCAGGAGAAAGGGGAACACGGATTTCATAGCACTGGGCACGGGCTATCCATCCTTCTGCCTCGAGTGTTTTCCATCCGTATTCGTAGATTTTGGGACCGATGAGGGAGAAGACCTCTCCTTCTTGATTGTCTTCTCTCACGAGGGTTGCGGTGAGACCGAGTCGGCGTTTTCCTTGGATGGCGGTGGTGAGTCGGAAGATGGGTGCTGGAAGAATGTGCACCTCGTCGTAGATGATCAGTCCCCATTGCTGTGATGTAAGGATATCAATGTGTCTTTGTTCGCTATTGGAACGGCGATGGACGAGCATGTGGTAGGTGGTAAGGGTAACGGGTCGGATAGTTTTGTTCTGTGATGTGTATTCTCCGATTTGACTTTCGGTGAGGGTAGTTTTGTCAAGGAGTTCTCTTTTCCATTGATGTAATGCCTCGAGGTTGGTGGCAATGATGAGGGTGTTTTCTTGAATATCCTGCATGATGGCAATGCCGACGATGGTTTTCCCAGCTCCACAGGGGAGGACGATAACTCCGCTTCCTTCCTTCCACTGGGAAAAGAGATAGGCTGCCTCTGCTTGATAAAATCTGAGGGAGAACGCTGCTCCGCTGCGTGTTATCGAACGAAGCTGGAAGGGGAGTTTTTCGCCCTTTTCGTAGCCTGCCATATCCTGCACAGGGATGAGGTGCTTCATGAGGGTTGCTTTTATTTCCCCTCTATTGTCAAGCGAGGCGAGAAAGCCCTCATCGGTTGGTTCAAGATCGAAGGTTTTGAGAAATGAGGTAAGGCGTTCACGAAGTTCGGGGGTTGCAACCTTGATGAGGAGTTTGTTGTTGCTGTTGTAAAAAACGACTTGACCGTAGCGGTTATAATGTTCTTCGATGAATTTGACAACCGATGGGGGGATGCTGTAGCGAGAATAGGTTTCAAGGGTAGAGAGAATGGTTTGAAGAGGGATTCTATTTGCTGCTGCATTCCAAAGGGAGATAGGAGTAATGCGATAAAAATGAACGTGTTCGAGGGTTTTTGTGAGTTCAGCAAAAGTGAAGAGATGTTTCTGAACCTCCTCGAAGGCTTCATGATGGGTATCAACGAGGACGGTTTGGTTGGTCTGAATGGTCAGTGCACCCTGCCGTGTCATGTTTCCTCACTTTGGATAGTCTTTTGTGTACTTGCTTTCAAAAAGTTTATTATTTTATCGAGAAAATTTCTTTCTGTCAACTTTTTGGTGCTCTGTCGTTTTAGAAAGAAACGGTTTTTCGTTTTTTGTGTCCGAAGTGAAAAAGCCTGCAAGGAAAACGCCATCCTGCTCTTGCGCCGAAGGCGATGCTTTCACGTCTCAAGAGAGGGGGAATCATTGCTATTTCCTTGTCTCGGTTTGGTTCTCCTATGGGGAAAGCTTAGCTAACACAAAAGAAAGTAAGAAGAGGAAGCCTAATATAAGAGGCTCATTAAATTTCATGGGGTGAGCAGAGAAAATTTTGTTTATTATCTAAAAGAGCTTGAGTTTAGATATAATTATCGGTATAATATTGAAGATAATTTGTATGTTTGTTTAGGTGGAATTAAATGAGCAATTACCTTTGAGAATTGTGCTATACTAAAAAAGAGGTAACGGTATGGAGAGAGTACTTTTTATCCTGAATATTGTAGGAATCGTGGCTTTTGCTGTGTCGGGTGCAATGAAGGGGATGAAGTATTCGTTGGATATTCTTGGTGTGGTTGTGTTGGGGATTCTTACTGCCCTGGGGGGCGGGATGGTGCGCGATGTGTTACTGAATCAGGTGCCTGTGGTTTTGCTTCATGAGGAGGATTTGGTGTATGCTATTGTAGCATCGATAGGAACATACATTCTGGGAGGGAGGGTGAAGGATTTTTCTCGTTTGATTCGTTATTTTGACGCTTTGGGATTGGCTCTTTTTACGGTTGTAGGGGCTCAGAAGGGGATGAATGCTTCTTTGGGGGTTTTGGGAGTGGTTATTATGGGAACATCAACGGGGGTTGTTGGGGGCATGATTCGCGATCTTTTGGTGCGAGAGATTCCTTCTGTTCTCAGGGAAGAAATCTATGCATCGTTTTGTATTGTTGGTTCTTTGTTGTATTACGTTTTGTATAAAGGGAGTGGTTCTTCTCTTCTTGCCATGGTAGTTGTGGTGGGATTTATTTTTGTTGGGCGAGTGTTGGCTATTCGGTTTGATTGGCATCTTCCCCGTCGTTCTTTATGAGGGCAGCTTGAGCTGGTTTCGGCTGGCAGTGAGACTTTCGGAGAGTTCTTCGAGAGAAATAGCTTTCCATTCACAGATAGTTTGGGCGACGAGGAGAAGGTTGGAGAGTCGAGAGACTCCAGAGAGCCCTGTTTCAGGGGAGTAGAGGGGTATGTCTGGGGCGTCTGTTTCAATGAGAATTCGGGAAAGAGGAAGAGCCTGAATAAGTTTTTTCAAGCGTTCGGTGTTCCAGGGACGGAGAATGTGGCTTGCAAATGAAAGAAAACCACCATATTCGATAATTTGAAGGGCTACAGAAAGTTTTTGAGAGAATGCGTGAAGAATAAAGCCGGGAACGCGGTCGCGGTAGGGTTTCATGAGAGGGAGCAGTCGGTGCCAGGCTTTTCGACAGTGGATGTTGAGGGGAAGTGAAAACTGGCTGGCAATCTCAAGTTGACGAGAGAAAATGATCTCTTGAAGATGGTGGTTTTCTTTTTCAAAGTCGAGTCCGATTTCACCGATAACGGTGGGGGAGGCGGCAAGGTAGGAGGCAAGAGTTTCGTCCCAGTTCTTGGGAAGGTGGGAAAGGTACCAGGGATGAATTCCGTAGGCGGGTATGCAGCCTTGGTTGGTGAGACAGATGTTACGGACGGTTTCCCAGTCATCAGGACCTATAGAGCATACAATCCACGAGGTGATGCCAAGCTGTCGAGCTTCTTCGAGTTGGCGTGAGAGATCAACAATGCGTGTGTCTTGGAGATGACAGTGTGCGTCCCATAGCATGCCTACAGTATAGGGTGTTTTTGGCTTTTGTGCAAGTGTGGGTGAGGCTGTCTTTAGAAGAGAGTTAGCTGAAACAGGGAAACAGCTGGAATCCAAGCTTTGTTATCATCACGATGTGACTTTGCTTCTTCTTTTGAACCCCCAAAAATAATTGCATATTTTTGGGATTTTCCTTACAATAACACATCAAAAACGAGAAAGTATACATGGAGGATATATGGCTTCTGTGAATTTCTTCAAGGTTGTGGCTGATGCGTTTGTGAATGATATTGCTATTGATCTTGGAACGGCAAATACACTTATCTATGTCAGGGGAAAGGGCATTGTGATCAACGAACCATCTGTGGTAGCTGTGCAAACAGGAACAGGTCAGGTTCGAGCGGTGGGAAATGAAGCAAAGAATATGCTGGGGAAAACCCCCGGAGATATTATTGTCATCCGCCCAATGCGTGAAGGAGTGATCGCTGATTTTGATGTTGTAGGAAAGATGCTTAAGTATTTTATTCATAAGGCGCAGGTGAACCGTAAACTTGTTCATCCCCGTGTTGTTATCAGCGTGCCTTCTGGGGTTACGGAAGTAGAAAGAAGGGCTGTGAGAGAATCGGCTATTCAGGCAGGGGCTGCAAAGGTGCATCTTATTGAAGCACCTCGTGCTGCAGCCTTGGGGGCAAACATTCCCATTGAGGAACCAGCGGGTCATATGGTGATTGATATTGGAGGAGGAACAACAGAAATTGCTGTGCTTTCTCTTGGTGGCATTGTGGTGAGTAATTCAATCCGTGTTGGTGGCGATAAATTTGATGAGGCTATTATGGCGCATCTCAAAAAGTACCACAACCTTATTGTGGGTGAAAAAACGGCAGAGGATATCAAGATAAAAATCGGAAGTGCTTACCCTCTTAAGAATGTTGAGTCTATGGAAATCAAGGGACGAGATGCTGTGAGTGGTCTGCCAAGAATTCTTAAGATAGATAGTGTAGAGGTGAGAGAAGCCCTTCAGGATATGGTGAATAAGATTCTTGAGGCTGTTCGTCAAACGCTTGACCAGACTCCTCCTGAGCTTGCTTCGGATATTCTTGAGCGAGGAATCGTAATGGCTGGAGGTGGTTCGCTTCTTCGTGGTCTTCCCAAGTTTATTGCCAAGAATACAGGTGTGCCAGTGTTTCTTGCGGATGATCCCCTTGTTTGTGATGTTTTGGGTGCGGGGAAGTATCTTGAGAATATCAAGAAGTATGAAAACCAGATGAATCTTTAAGTGGTTAAGGATAGGATACCAGCATGCCAATGCTGACGTTTACTCGTCGTCGTACTCTTTTCACGATGATTGTATTCTGTGCTGTTTCTCTTGGACTGATGGTTTGGGATGTTCGTCTTCCTCAGGTAACGGTTCGTTCGGTATTTTTGTTCGTGTTGTATCCGTTTCAGTATGTTTGGTCAAGTGGTGTTCAGTTCGTAAACGACAGTGTGGAGCGCGTTGGTCGTCTTCGCGAGCTTGAGGAAGAGCTTTCGGATGCTGACAAAATGATTGTGGAGTTGCAGTCGAAGTTTCTTTTGTTTTCTCAGCTGGAAAAGGAGAATGAGACCCTGAGACAGGTGCTTGATGTCAAGAAACGAATCCAGTACGATACTCTTTATACTCGTGTGATTAACAAAAACCTGGATATGACTTCTTCGCGAATACTGATCGACAAGGGTTTTGCTGATGGTGTTCGAAGGAATCATGCTGTGGTAGGCTATACTGCAGAGCATGGTTTTTATATTGTGGGGAAGGTTATCGAGGTGAATATGTTTACCTCTGTTGTGGAGGTTGTATACTCTGAGAATTTCTTTATCGGTGGACTTTTGCCAAACGGGGCTCTTGGTGTTTTGAATGGACAGGGGGCATGGAATCAGTATTGTGTGATGTCGTATGTTCCGAGTGAGGCGTTGGTGGAAGTGGGGGATGTGATTGTGACGTCGGATGAGAGTGATATTTTTCCGGCAGGGTTTAATATTGGTGTGGTTGCAGGAGTGACGAGTTCGCTTCGTCAGGAGTTTTTTAAGCGTTTGTATGTTCGACCTTTTTATCACCCGATGCAGTCTCAAATGCTTTTTGTGGTGAAATGGAGCTTGCTTAACGAGGGGGAAGCGCGTGAATAAACCTTGGATGAAGTGGGTTTGGTTTGGGCTTTTTGTGTTTGTGATTGTTTCATTGCAGTGTAGCCATATTTTCCAGATTTATCAGGTTCTGCCTGATATGCTTTTGGTTGTTTTTGTTCTCTTTGCTATTTATCAAAGTCGCTTTGCTGCGGAAATAACGGGTTTTGTGGTTGGGTTGATTGTTGATACCCTTACGGGGGGATGGTTTGGTTTTCATGCGTTTTTGTATACCTTTCTTGCGTGGTTTGTGGGCATTTATCAGAAGCGTTTTTTTGTGACCACACTGCAAGGATTTCTCTTTTTTATCCTGTGGGCAACTTTCTTGAAATACTTGATTTTTTTGCTGCTTTCCCTTATAATAAAAGGACAGTGGTTGTTTAGCGGTGGCTATCTTGTGAGTTTCTTTGGTGAGTGGCTCTACAATAGTGTGTGGTCAGTCCTGTTCTTTTTCTTTTTACCACTGTTGTTCTTTAAAGAAGAGTAAATGCGCCCATAGCTCAGATGGATAGAGCGTCAGATTGCGGATCTGAAGGCCAGAGGTTCGACTCCTCTTGGGCGCGTTTTTCTTTTTGGAGAGGTGCCAGAGTGGTCGATTGGGTCTGACTCGAAATCAGATGTACGTCTTTTGGCGTACCGTGGGTTCGAATCCCACCCTCTCCGTTTTTTCTTCTCACTCTTTCTTCTTGTTTCATATTTTTTCGGATGAGCTGAAGTATTTAAAGAGCGTCTCTTTTCTTTTTTTTTCGAAAATCGGTGATAAGCCCGAAAACAAGCGTTTTGAAAATTTTTTGCGTTTGTTCCCTTTTGCCTCTTGACTTTTATATTGATAATAATTATAATATTAAGTATAAATTTTAAGGTTTCCCGAGGGAGGCAAAAAAATGCTTGTTCATTACAAGAAGAGCGAGGTGCGTGATGCCATTCTTCGCATTCTCCGAAATACGCGGACGCATCCATCGGCAGAATGGATTTGGAAAGAGGTAAAAAAAGATTTTCCCTCAGTAACGCTTGCAACAGTTTACCGTAATCTTCATATTCTTGAGCGTATGGGGGAGGTTTTTTCTTTTGAAGCGAATTTGGGAGAGCGTCGCTTTGATGGCTGTGTGAAACCCCACCCCCACTTTGTTTGCACCGAATGCGGCAAGGTGTATGATTGTGAAGGGGATGTGGGCAAAGAGATGAAGAATATGCAGATTCCCGGCGTGGTTCGCAAGGTGTTTGTGACCATGGTAGGTGTTTGTGATTCCTGTTTGAAGAAAATTTCATAGATATAAAAGGAGGCGAATATGCCATTTTTTGAGTGGACGGAGAGTATGAGTGTTGGTGTGAAGGAGTTAGATGATCATCATAAGAAGCTTGTGGGACTTGTGAATACCCTTTTTGATGCGATGAAGGAGGGACAAGGAAGGAATGTTGTGGGGAAGATTTTAGAAGAGCTTATTCAGTACACACAGTACCATTTTTCAGCTGAAGAGACTCTCATGAAAGAGCATGGGTATCCTGGCTATGCGATCCAGCAGGCGGAACACCAAAAGTTTGTAGAGGAGGTAACAACGGTCTATCGGAAATATCAGGCTGGAGATATTTTTGTTTCTGTAGATACATTAAACTTTTTGAAAGATTGGCTTATGAAACATATTCTTCAGATTGATATGGAGTATAAACCTTTTTTCCGTAATAAAGGAATCCAATAATATAGAGAAAGGAGGATCACATGATTGAGAGAGGTCAAATTTACAAGTGCAATGTATGTGGCAACATTGTTGAGGTTCGCGTGGCAGGTGGAGGGACACTGGTGTGTTGTGGGGAGCCTATGCAGCTTCTCAATGAAAACTCTGTGGATGCATCTTTAGAAAAGCATGTACCAGTGATTGAGGCTCGGGATGATGGTTACCTTGTGAAGGTAGGGAGTGTAGAACATCCTATGGAGGAAAAACACTACATCATGTGGATTACACTTATGGCTGATGGTATAGAGTATACGCGCTACCTCAAACCCGGAGATAAGCCAGAGGCATTTTTCCCTGTGAAGGCAAAAGAGGTTTCTGCTCGAGAGTACTGTAACCTCCATGGTTTGTGGAAAAAATGAAAAAAAAATAAGGAGAGTATGGTATGTTGGATAAGAATATGAATGATCATCTCAATGCCCAGATTCAGGCTGAGCTTTATTCTGCCTACTTGTATCTCGCTATGGCAGCGTGGTGCGATGAGGAGAGTTGGAAAGGAAGTGCTCACTGGTTTCGTAAGCAAGCAGAGGAAGAAGTGAAGCACGCCATGAAGTTCTACCACTACATTGTGGAGAAAGGTGGTCGTGCTGTAATGGAGGCTATTCAAAAGCCTCCTGTCGAGTGGAAGGATCTTCTCAATGTGTTTGAGGCTGCCTATGAGCACGAAATTACTGTGACCAAGCGTATTCATGATCTTGTGGCTTTGGCACGAGAGATGAAAGACTATGCAACGGAACAGATGCTCCAGTGGTTTGTGGCAGAACAGGTGGAAGAAGAGGCCCAAACACTGGAAATTGTCCAGAAATTGCGCAAGGTCAGTAGTAGTAACTGTGGTATGCTGTATCTTGATGGCAAATTGGCTAAAAGAGAATAACTTTAAAAGAGGAGGAATATATGAAATCGCTTAAGGGTACAAAAACAGCAGAAAACCTGATGAAAGCTTTTGCTGGTGAATCTCAGGCTCGCAACCGTTATACCTATTACGCCTCTCAGGCTCGCCAGGAAGGTTTTATGCAGATTGAAGCAATCTTTCTCGAAACAGCAGAGAATGAAAGGGAACATGCTAAGGTGTTTTTCCAGTACCTTGTAGACGGTCTTGGAAACGATGTGATGCAAGAGATTCAGGCAAGTTATCCTGTAGCTCTCAAGGATACTCTCTCCAATCTTTTGAGCGCTGCCGGTGGTGAGAACGAAGAGTGGACTAAGCTCTATCCTGAGTTTGCCAATGTTGCAGAGCAGGAAGGCTTTGCCGAGGTTGCTGCAAGTTTTCGTGCTATTGCTCAGGTTGAGGCTCGTCATGAGGCTCGTTATCGTAAGCTTGCCGAAAATGTCAAGGCTGAAAAGGTTTTCAAAAAAGATCAAAAGACTCTCTGGAAATGTCGAAATTGTGGGTTTATTGTTGAGGCGATAGAAGCCCCCACGGTTTGTCCCTCTTGTAAACATCCTCAGGTCTACTTTGAGGTATTTGTCGAAAACTACTAAGCTTATCAAGCCCCCGGTGAAAGACTGGGGGCTTTTTTGCTTTAATTTTTCTTTTAAATTAGGTTGATGAGGGGGATATAATCCACTTTTTTTGTTTATGGAAAAGAGGCTCTTTTTTGTTAAAAACTTGACCAAAATCAAAGTTGCTTTTATCATATATTATCTTTGTTTTGGTGCTAGAGGTTGAAAAAACACAAAAGAGGTGCGAAAATGCGGAAGTATTATTTGGATTTTGAAAAGCCTATCCAGATGATGGAGGAGAAGATCGAAGAACTGAAGAAGCACCTGGATAGTGATTTTTCCGTGGAACTTCGGGAGCTTGAGAGGAAGCTTCAGTACCTGCTGGAGATGACCTACAAAAACCTCATTCCCTGGCAAATTTCTCTTGTGGCTCGCCATCCTCAGCGTCCCATATTTTCGGATTATAGGGACAAGTTATTTGAGGATTTTCTTGAAATTCACGGGGATAGGAATTTTGGTGATGACAAGGCTATTATTGCCGGATTTGCCAAGCTTGGTGATTATAAGTGTGTTGTTATCGGAGAGGAAAAGGGAAAGGATACCAAGGATAAGCTTTATCGTAACTTTGGTATGCCGAATCCTGAGGGATATCGCAAGGCTTTGCGTGCCATGAAGCTTGCGGAGAAGTTCAAACTCCCGATTCTGACTTTTGTTGATACGGCGGGTGCTTATCCCGGTATAGGTGGTGAGGAACGTGGGCAGGGAGAGGCAATTGCTAGGAATTTGTTTGAGATGTCGGCTTTGAAGACTCCCATTATTGCAGCGGTGATTGGAGAAGGGGGAAGTGGTGGGGCTCTGGCTATTGCCGTGGCAGATAGGGTGCTCATGCTGGAGAATGCGATTTACTCTGTGATTTCTCCTGAGTCTTGTGCTTCGATTCTCTGGAGGGATGCATCCAAGGGACCTCGTGCGGCAGAAGCCTTGAAGTTGACGGCTCAAGAATTGATCAAGTTCCGTGTTATTGATGAGATTATTCCTGAACCGATTGGTGGGGCTCATCATCAGCCAGATGAAACGATTGCCACAGTAAAGAAGGCTCTTTTGCGAAATCTTGATGAGCTTGTTAAGATTCAGCCTACCAAGTTGGTGCAAAACCGTTATCAGCGGTTTCGTGGGCTTGGCGTGGTTCAGGTTCAAGAGTAGAAGAATACAATACAGAGGAGGATAGAGAATGTCTCTTCAAGAGAAGCTGATTGCTATGGAGGATCACCGATCTCTCTTTGAACAGGAGATCCGCAAACTCAAGGTGTCTGTTTGTAAGGTATTTTTGAAAAATGGCAAGATTGTTCCTGCTGTGTTTGCCAAGGGTAAGGATGTCATTGGTACAAGTGATGCTGCAGCTGTGAACGCACAATTCCCCAAGACGGTAGCTCAGACGGAGAACAAGATTCTCAAGGCAACGGGCAATCTGGATAAGAAGGTGACGGGAAAGCGTGTCGCCGTGTTGTTCTCTGGTGGTCCTGCAGCTGGTGGACACAATGTTGTTGTTGGTCTCAAAAAGATTCTGGGAGAGGGAAATGTTCTGTTGGGGGTCAAGAACGGTCCAAAGGGTCTCCTTGAAGGAACGCTCTTTGAAATCACCGATGACATGGTGAAGGAGATTGTGAATACGGGAGGGTTTGATTTTCTTGGTTCTGATCGTACGAAGATTAAGTCTCCCGAGCAGTTTGATGCTGTGAAGGAAACAGTGAAGAAGTACAATCTCAATGGTATTGTGGTGATTGGTGGTGATGACTCGAATACCAATGCTGCTATTTTGGCGGAGCTCCTTTATGATATGGGTGTTCAGGTGATTGGAGTTCCCAAAACTATTGATGGAGATCTTCAGATTGGTTCGTATTTGCCGATTTCGTTCGGTTTTGATACGGCTACCAAGATTTATAGTGAGTTGGTGGGAAATATTCTCCAAGATACACCTTCTTCTCGAAAGTACTGGCACTTTGTGAAGCTTATGGGGCGTGCTGCAAGCCATGTAGCGCTTGAGGTTGCTCTTCAGACTCGTCCTGCGATTACCATTATCTCTGAGGAAGTAAAAGAAAAGAACATGTCTCTTGATTCGCTTGTTCAGTCGATTGCCGATGTGATTGCTAAGCGTGCCAGTAAGGGTATTAACCATGGTGTAGTGGTTGTCCCCGAAGGGCTTATTGAGTTTATTCCAGAGATGACGAGATTGATTGCTGAACTCAACGAGGTCATGGCTCACTATGAGGCGGATCTCCAGAGTTTGAATACTATGGAAGAGAAAAAGGATTTTATCTACAAGAAGCTTCCAGCAGAGCTTGCAAAGCTCATGGCTTCGCTTCCTGATGAGTTTGAAAATATGCTTCTTCTCGATAGAGATTCGCATGGCAACCTTCAGGTTTCTCAGATTCCTACTGAGCGGTTGTTGATTATCATGGTTGAGGAACGTCTCAACGAGATGAAGAAGCATGAGGATGAGGTGCGTCATCTCAATATGACAGCTGATGAATATGCTCGCTTCCAGAAGTTTAAGTTTGCTACCAATAGCCATTTCTTTGGTTATGAGGGACGTTGTGGTGCTCCCACTTTGTTTGATGCTGCCTATACGCTGAATCTCGGTCTTGCTGCTGGTTCTCTCATTCTGGATGGGCATACAGGCTATATTGTTGCAGTTACTGATCTTCAGAAGGGTGGAGATGTGTTAGCTCTTCCTCTCACAGGGCTTTTGAATATTGAACGCCGCCATGGGAAGGATGAGATGGTGATTAAGAAGGCACTCGTGGAAACAAATTCTCCAGCGTTTCTCTTTTTTGCAAGTCGTCGCGCTGTATGGGCTGAGAAGGATCACTTTACCAGCCCTGGTCCTCGTCAACTCTGGGGTCCATCTTCGAAGCAGTTGCCTATTTCAGTGGCGTTAAACCAAAACTATCAGTCGCTTGCCTTTGATCTGGGTGAAGAGGTACAGGTTTACTAGTTTTATACTCGAGGGGCTGACAATCAGCCCCTCGATTTTTTAGAGGAGAAAGAAAGTGATTGCTGTGGTGGCTGCAACACACCTTGAGCTTCCTCATTGGTGTCGAGATTCGCTTGCAAAAGCCCCGGATTTTTTTGTTCGGGATGGAATACTCTGGGGGGTAACAGGTGTGGGAAGTGCAAAGGTGCGGCGGTTTTATCGAAAGCTTGATGATGCAGGGGTGGTTCTTTCGGTAATGGTGGTGGGTGGTTTTGCAGGTGCCGTGGGGGAGGATTTTGCTGTTGGTGATGTGGTATTGCTGAGGGAGGTTGTGAACAAAGGAAATTGTCAGTATAGTCTCTTGACTCTTCCTGGTTTTCGGCAAGTTAGGGGACTTGAGGTGAGCAAATGGACTGATGGTGATGAAAAGAATGGTTTGGGGATGGAGGCTGATGTAATCGATATGGAAACGTTTACGCATGCTGAGGAGTGTGCAAAACGAGGGAGGCGGCTTTTGTCACTTCGTGTTATTTCTGATGCTTACGGTGAAAGGTTGCCTTCTGTGCCTTATATTTTTGATTCGTGGGAACATGTGATGTGGAAGCGTTTTTGGGAGCATCCTCTTTTGTTTTTGCGGGGGTTTTTCTTTTCTTGGCGGTTGTGGAGGTGTGCATTGATTCTTGAGAAATATCTTTTGATGGTTTGTGATCAACTGTTGTCGGAAGAAAGGGAGGAAAGACGATGATTTTCTGGAAAACATTGGAGGCGGTGGCTGTTTTTATTGCTCTGGGATTGGTGGGGTTTATGCTTTTGGCAAGGAAGGCGATTGCGAAGGAGGCTTTGTCGACACTTTCTTTTCTTTCGCTTGATCTTGCTGTTCCGGCATTGGTGTTTCATGATATGATGGTTTTGTTTAATCCAGTTGCGATGCCTTATTGGTGGGTTTCTCCTCTGGTTTGGCTGGGATCTTTTGTGGTGCTTGTGATACTTGCTCGGGTGAGTGTTTTGTTTTTCCCGGCAGAGTCGCGAAAGGAGGTTTTTGTCTCCTTGGTGTATCCTAATGCTATCTTTATTCCCTTGATTCTGTTGCCAGCTCTTTTTCCAGAGAGAAAGGAGATTACGGTGGAGTTGTTTCTTTTTACCATGCTTTTTTCGTTTTTCCTTTTTCAAGGATTTGGGCTTTTTTATGGTTCCCGTCGGAAGATCATCTTTCAGTGGAAGAAGCTTTTTCCTCCGCTTGTGGTGATTCTCATTGTGTCGCTTGTGATTCAGTATGCGGGGTTACAGCCATGGGTACCGGGTATAGCTATTGATGTGGCAAGAAGGTTGGGGGCTCTCTCTGTTCCCTTGCTTTTGTTTGTTCTGGGGGGAAATGTGTATATCGATCGAGAGGTTTCTCACAAACAGTCGTTTTCTGTTGTTTTGGCTTTTGTGGTGGTGAAAAATATTTTGTTTCCACTTGTGCATCTCTTTTTGGTTTTTTGGTTGCCTGTCTCTGCAACATTGAAGTTTTTGGTTTTTTTGCAGAGTGCCCTTCCTCCTGTGACAGCACTTCCTGTCTTGGTAGAACGGGAAGGCGGGAATCGGTCGTTGGTTCAGGCTCTTTTTCTCTGGAGTGTGGTTGCTCTCGTGGTAACGCTTCCTGTTTGGGTATGGGTGTATGAGAGTATCTATGGGCTGTAGTTTTTGATTTTTTTTGTTTTTTTCGCTACACTATGATTATCTTTGGAGGTTTTATGTACGCAAAACGTATTATACCGTGTCTTGATGTTCATCAGGGAAGAGTTGTAAAGGGAGTACGTTTTTTGAATCTGAGGGATGCGGGAGATCCAGTCGAAAATGCCCGGATTTATGATGAGGCTGGTGCGGATGAGCTTGTTTTTCTCGATATTTCGGCAACTCATGAGAATCGTTCTCTCATGGTGGATGTGGCACGGGCTGTAGCAAAGGAGGTCTTTATCCCTTTTACCATCGGGGGAGGAATTCGAACACTTGATGATATTCGGGAGATTTTGCTTGCTGGAGCGGATAAGGTTTCGATCAATTCAAAAGCGGTGCGTGAGCCTGATTTTATCACGGCTGCGGCAAAACGTTTTGGCTCTTCTACTATTGTGGTGGCTATTGATGTGAAAAAGGTGGCGGACGGGAGATGGAATGTCTTTATTCAGGGGGGAAGGATTGATACAGGGCTTGATGCTGTTGTCTGGGCAAAGGAGGTGTGTGAGCGTGGAGCAGGGGAGATTCTTTTGACTTCAATGGATAGGGATGGAACAAAGGATGGGTATGATCTTGAGATTACTCGTATTATTGCGGAGAGTGTGGATGTGCCTGTGATAGCCTCTGGTGGGGCTGGAAAGAAAAAGGATTTTCTTGATGTGTTTACTCAGACAAGGGTGAGCGCTGCTTTAGCTGCATCACTTTTTCATTTCCGGGAATTGGATATTACGGATTTGAAGCGCTATCTTGCAGAGAATGGAATTATCGTCCGACTGGATTATTTGGAGTGAGTATGATTCGTTATGCGGCAATTGTGTGGGATCTTGATGGTACGATTGTGGATAGTTTGCCAGTGATTTATGAGGCGTTTTCACGGATGCTTGAACATTATGGTCGACCACCTGTCTCACGTGAGTGGATGCGTGAAAGAATTGGTCATCCCTTTAGGGAAACCATGAATCTTGTAGGGTTGGGGGACGATGCGCAAGAGTATTATAGGAGTGTCTATTTCTCTCTTGCTGAGAGACATAAGCCGTTTGCTGGTATTGAAGAGGTACTTCATGAGACCTTTGGGAAAATTCCCATGGTGATTGTTTCGAATAAAAGTAGAGAAGGGATTCTTCGTTCACTTGGCGGTTGGAACGGTGAGAAGTGGTTTGATCTTATTGTTTCTGAGAATGACATGGCGTTTCCGAAGCCACATCCTTCTAGCTTTGATGTGGTGAGGGATTTTTGGAAACGACAGCAGAAACCTCTAGAGGCTTCAGATGTATTGATGATCGGGGATACAGAGATTGATGAGGCGTTTGCTCGTGCTGTGGGTATGGATTTTGCTTTTGCTTCTTGGGGATATGGAAAACCGAAAAATCCAACCTTTGTGCTTCAATCTCCTTCTGATATTTTGGGAGTTGTGGGGGTGGATGAGGTGCTTCCTCTCTGCACTAGTCCAGAACTGGATCTCCATGGATTTGCTTCTCACGAGGTGGATTCGGTGGTGAAGGGTTATCTTGCTGAGGCTGTTCGAAAGGGCTATCGTGAGGTGAGGATTATTACAGGAAAGGGGAGAAGTGTGAAAAAACAACAGGTGGAACGCATCTTGAGAGAACATCCGCTTGTGGCTGGTTTTCGAGAGTCGCATCCGTTGTTTGGTGGTTGGGGGTCGTATCAGGTAGTTTTGCGGGAGGAAGAATGAATTATACGCGGCTTTCTCGTTATTTATTGAGGCATCCGTTGCTTCTTGGTCTTATGGTGGTGTTTGCCATCAGTGTAGTGGTGAGTAAAATTACAGCGGTATATCAGCTTTCGATATTTTTTTCTGGGTACTTTCTTGAAAAGAGTATGGCGGATCCGCTGCAGAGAGCCATCTTTTTGTTTTTGTCTGCTTCTTCGTGGGCTTTGTCCCACTATTTGATGCTAGTTGTCTCTAATACGCTTGCTGTAAAAGTCCTGGCGGCTTTTCGACAGGATGTGTATACCAAGCTTCTTCGTTTGCCTATGGGGTATTTTAAGTCACAGAGAACAGGGGATATTATCAGTCGTTTGACGAATGATATTCAGATTCTCGAGGTTTTTTTAATGAATGTGCTGATTGAACTCATTGTTCAGCCCCTGACGGTAGTGGCTATTCTTATCATGATGATTCTTCATCAGCCCTTGCTTACTCTTTCTTTCTTTGCTGTGGTTCCTTTGCTGGCTCTTATCCTGGGCCTTATTGGTAAGCTTGTTGAAAAAGCAAGTCGTAGTGTGCACTCGCATATCTCTAATGTAACATCGAGTATTCAGGAGACTCTCTATGGAATGGAGGTGATCAAGGGGTTTGCTGTTGAGGATGAGATGAGGCGGCGGTTTGTTAACCATAATAGGGAATACTTGGCTTCGCTTCTCAAGGAAATCAAGGTACGTTTTGTGAGTGCTCCTGTTGCCGAATGGTTTGGATCGCTTGGGATTATTGTGATTCTTTTTATTGGTGGAAGCATGGTCAGCAAGGGAATGCTAACAAGTGGTGATGTGGTGTTTTTTCTCTTGCTTGCCACGGTGCTTTCTGAGCCGCTGAGTCTTTCAAGTACTGTGTTTACAACATTGCAGAAGCTTTCTCCTGCTTTGGCAAGAATCTATGAGGTTATGGATTATGAGATTCAGGACACGGCTTCGTTGCCTTTTCTTGGCACGATAGAGGGGCATCTTGAGTGTCGGCAGGTGTCTTTTGGCTATACTCCCGATCGTTTGGTGCTTCGGGATATTCAGCTGGAGATTCGACCGAGAGAGACGGTGGCGATTGTAGGGCTCAGTGGTTCTGGAAAGACGACACTCGTTTCGCTGTTGGCTGGCTTTTACCGACCTACAGTGGGAACAGTCTTGGTCGATGGAAAAGATCTGTCTCTCTATGACGAGAAAAGCTATCGCTCTCAATTGGGTATAGTGACACAGGAACCCATTCTCTTTTCGGGAACGATACGGGAGAATATTTGTTTGTCGTATTCTGATGCTTCCTTTGCTGAGATTGTTGAGGCTGCACGTATTGCCAATGCTCATCATTTTATTGAGAGGCTTCCCCAGGGGTATGATACGCTTCTGGGGGATAAGGGGGCACAACTTTCGGGCGGGGAAAGGCAGCGTATTGTTTTGGCGCGAGCCATCTTGAGAAAACCCAAAATTTTGATCCTGGATGAGGCAACCAGTGCTCTTGATGCAGAGTCTGAACAAGCAATTCAGAAGGCCATGGAGGATATTCTCGGCAATCAGACGACAATTATCATAGCCCACAAACTTGCCACTATTATGCATGCGGATAGAATCATCGTGCTGCACGATGGACGTATTGCTGAGGTGGGTACCCACGCTGAACTTATCCAAAAGGGTGGAATGTATGGGCGGCTCTTCCAGTTGCAAACAGTGGTAGAATAAAAAGGAGAAAATTTGACTTTTTTAAAACAAGGGGTTATCCTGATAAAGGTAATTTTCTTAAGGAGGAAAATATGAAAAAGGGCTGGTTTTTTGGGTTTGGCTTGGGGATTTTTTTGGTTGTTATGGGGTGTTCGCAGATTCTTAATCGTGTGAGTATGCCTACCTTTGATCCCACTGGTGGAGATTATACAAATAGTGTAACCGTGACAGTGAGTTGTTCTACTCTTGGCGCAACGATTTATATTCGTAGAACAGCAATCTTTTACTCAAATACTAATTTAAGCCTTCCTCCAGCGACGCAGACGACGGATCAGTGGACAGAGTATGTTTCTCCGCTTACCTTTCGAACGAATAGTGTTTATCCTGTTGTGAGGATTGTTCTGGAGGCATACGCTACACAAGAGGAAAAGGATCCCTCCAAAACCAACAGTGCTACCTACACGCTTTACAAATAGTTTTGGTGAGGATTGCTACGACAAGTTTTTCATCGGGAGAAACCCTCGGTTTCAAGAAAGGATCTCACATGGTGTTCGATTTCGTCGCGTAATTTGCGCATAGCAGAGAGTTTTTCTTCGTCTGTGCCGGTGAAAAAGGCGGGGTTGGGAAAGCTCCATTCAAGGCGAATATTTCTCCCTGGGAAAATGGGGCAACGCTCTGCTGCCTCTTTCTCACACACAGCGATAACATAGTCGTAGGTTTTTCCTTGCTTGTAGAGGTCAAAGGCGCTTTTTGTGGTATTGTGGGAGATATCGATGCCTTTTTCTGCCATTACCTTGACAGCAAGGGGATTCAATTCTCCTGGTGTAATACCGGCACTTTCTGCTCTCATCCAGGGAGGGGCATAGAAATTGAAGAAAGCCTCTGCTATCTGACTTCGGGCGGAGTTGTGAACACACACAAACAAGACGCGAATGGGTCGTTCTTCCATTGTTTTCTCCTTTTGAAGGGGGAAAAACCTCTTAGTTTTGTATCTATTATAGCAGGGTTGTGTGAATTTTTTGTGAATTTTTTGTAAAAAAAGGGTGAATTTTTTTGAAAGAAAGATTATAGTGGTTTTTTGTTTTGCTTTTTTGATGAGGGTAGGGAAAGTGTGCCAAATCTGTTTTCTTTTGGCTTGACAAAAATTTTGTGGTGTTCGCTTGAAATTTCTTTGATTTGTGGTTATAGTATAGATGAAAACGATACAGGGAGGCTTATATGAAGAGACAGGTGTGGATATTTGGTGTGCTACTTGTGCTTTTTGTTTTTGTCACTGCTCAATCATCATCCAATGCCTATGAAGTAGAAAGTTATGTTGGTAGTGTTTTTTATTCTGCTAATGGAAAGGAGTGGCAGCCCCTTGATGTGGGTATGAGGTTTTCAAAGAATTATTGGATTAAAACGGGAGTTGACTCTTCCGTGATGTTGGTATACGAGGGGAAGCGCTCTCTTCAAGTTTTGCAGAATACGGTGATTCAACTCAAGAGTCTTGGGACGAAGGAAAGGGTAAGGGTGAAGCAGGGAGCTGTTCATCTCAATGTGTTTACCAAACTCAAAAAGGGTGAGGTTGTCGAGGTGGAGAATGATGTGGCTGTGGCTGCTGTTCGTGGGACGAAGTTTATCATTGATTATGTCGAAGGGGATGTGTCAACCTGTGCTGTGCTGGAGGGGACGGTGACTCTTACTCGTCAGGTGCAGCTTACCCCAGAGGTGTCAAGGGATCCAGAGATTGCAAATCTGCTTACGGTGCAGGTGAAAGCGAACCAAAAGCTTTCGATGACGATGGCGGAGAACAAGGCTCTTGAGGAGTTGATTCGGCGAAGTAAGAATAATCTTGCTCAGTTGAAAGAAGCCCTTTCTGAGTCTCAGCGACAAACGCTGTCTCGTGTTATGGCTATCAAGAATGCTGAGAGGGTACTGGAAGAGTTGCGTAACTATGATGAAGAACAAAGCGAAACACTAGATGATACTGAAGATACGGTGAATAAAATTAAACAAAAAGTGAAGTGACAAGAAAAGGGTTTCCCAATGGGAACCCCTTTTTTGTTAGAATCGTAAGGTAACGGTAGAAGTTAGTTTGAGAGGGAGATTGTCGTAGGTGTATTCTTTTTCGGATGCTCCAACACTTGTTGTGGCACTGATACTGGCACTCAGTGCTGAGTCGGGAGTATAGCTTAACTGAAATAAAAGCAGTGCAGAACCATCGTCGATATTCCACAGAAGAGATGAGAGGAGGCTTCCATCGGGAAACAAAAATCGCTTGATAAGGAGGGTGCCGAATGCATACCATTTATTGTATTCGTTGGGAACATACGCACCGTACAAAAGGCCTTGTGAGACTTTGGTGGTGTTGTCGAAGAGAGGAGGATTCTCTTTGCCTGTGCTATTGTAGAAGATTTCTCCCATGGTGGTAATACGGTCTTTGACATCGAGGAAATCAAAGGAACGGGAAAGCGTAAGAGCAAAACGGAAAACCCATCGATTGGTAAGAGGGAGAGGGGTAACGTTGGTGAGTGATACCGTTCCAAAAGAAAGAATTTCTTCCTTGAGGAGTGGGCGATTGTCACCATAGGAGAGGCTGCCTTCTGCCTTGATATCAAATCCCATGAGTCGCGTGGAGACATCTCCGCCATAAACAGAGACAAAGGACTTTTTCCACCATCCCGAGATGCCAATTTCTGTGTTGCCCATGACCCACTCGAGTCGGGAGGCAACGGCACTGTTTTCGATTTGCTTACACTCAGTCATATCAACAAAACTATACCAGTTGAGAGAGCTTCCCCAAGGGATGTGGATCTTGAGTCCCCAAATACCTTCGCGTGTGCTGTTGGGATCGGAAAATGTTTTTCGTTCTCGGTTGAGAAGATCGATAGGGTTCCAGAAGGAGGTGGTTCCCCACTTGAGAACTTGTTTTCCCATGCGAAGGTAGACGGTATTGGCTATGTTCATATCGAGGAAGAGTTCTTTGTTTTTGAGAAGGAGGGTGTTGGTTTCAATGGCGAAGAGAGGGGTCTGGGTGAGAGGATCGAAAAACCTATGCTCAACAGGCATCCCTGTTGCCGAGGCAAAAAGCCAAAGATCACCATAGATCCGATAACCGCTTTGGGGTCGAATGTTGAAAAAGAAATCTCCGTCAATCCCATAGGAAAAGGGGTTGGCATTACTCTGAGTTTGGCCATTGAGAAAGTCTTTTGTGAAGGCATAGTTGAGTTGGGAACGAAATTCTCCTGAAAGGGTGAGGGATTTCTCTTGGGTGGGATTGGTGATGAGGGTGGGAGCCAATGTTATGATGTTGGTGTCAAAAAAAAGGGCTTTTTCATCTACCTCTTCGGCAAACAGTCCAATACTGAGAAAAAGCAGGACAAGAAAAGACTTTTTCATGAGGGGCTCCTTATTGGCTTAAGCTTTCGAGATAGGCTTTTGTGAAGATGTGAGAGGGTATTTTGTCAAAGGAAATGCCAGAGAGTTCGAGAACGGTTTTGTTTCCCTTATCAAACTCGTCGATGTAGATTTGTTGAAGGGGAATGTACCGCCCTTGAATTGAGGTATACTTGAGGTAGTAGATGGTTTGCATGAGAGTACCAGAAAGGGCAAAAGCCTGTGCTTTTAAAACAAGGAAGTTCTCTTTGTGAACCCAGAGAATTTGTCGTGGATAGGTGACATCGGTTGTTCGAGCAACAAGTTCAACGCGGTAGGTGGAGATGTTGCCAAGTTGTTCTTCTGTGATTTTTTCGCTTCCGTTGGCATTGGTATCCACACGATAGAGTTCACTGAGCTTACGGTTTTCGAGATCTCCACCTTTCGCATCACTTCCTGCTATAGATTCATCTCGGTTAATATGCTGAAAGGTGCGAGTGTTTCGTTTGTACATCCAGAAGTTTTCTCCTACTCTGAGATAACCGTTTCCTTTTTCATTATCAGGAGCGGTCATAATAATGAGAAACGCATTATCACTATCTCTTCGATAGTAAATGGCTTCCATTATGGTGATTTTGTCGTTTTTTTTCTGGGTGAGTTTTATGGTGGCGGTGATATCGCTTGAAAGAGTGGAGAGTGCATCGATTTTTTTAAGGATTTCCTTACCGTTTACTCCCCAGAGGGAAGAGGTGAGAAGAAGGATGAAAAGGAAATGTTTCATAGGTTTTCTCCTTCGAATTATTCATAGTGGACGAGGGCTTCGGATGGGGACATACGAGAGGCTCGGCGGGAAGGAAGGTAAGCAGTGATCAGTCCCAACACCAGCACAAAGATGACACAGAAGAAATTCCATCCCCAGTCGATGATCAAGAGAAGGTGATTGTTCACCAGAAGCATTCCTATAAGCCCTTCGGAAGAGAATGGAATAAGGCTGAGAAAAGCGACGAGAAGAATACCGAGAGCCACACCCGCACATCCTGAAAAGATCATGAGGAGAGTCACCTCTCCGAGGAAAAGACGACGCACATCTTTCTGTTGCATTCCAATGGCACGGAGGGTTCCAATCTCACGGGTTCTTTCTCTGATGTTCATACGGAGTGAATTAGCTAGTCCTACCATTACGATGAGAAAGAGGAAGGAAGAAAAGAACATGCTGCTGAAGTTGATGGCAGAGAAGAATTGGAGAAGAGAAGAAGCAGATTCGTAGAGGGTGGTGATGAGAATTTTGTCAGCGTAGATGGGGTTTCTTTTGAGGTCTTCGTAGATTTTTGAGAGTTCCAGTGATGTTTTTGGACGCGGCAGAAGATACCATTCTGTGGTAAAAAGCTCGTCGAAGGGAGAATGAATGTTTGTGATCATGGCATCACGTGAAGGAAGGGTTCTGAAAATGGTAAAGAATGTTTTTTCGTTGAGTAGGAGGAGGTTTTCAGGGAGGTTGGTGCTTGTGTACACGCCCGAAATAGTAACGCGAGCTGTTTGCTCTCCTTCAAAACGAGAACGATAGGAAAATTCTATTGTATCGCCAGTCTGTGCGCCAAGCTGCTTGGTAAGATGGGATGAGATCAGGACTCCATTACGCCGCTGGTCGTAATTGGTGAGAGGGGTGAGAATCGAGATGGTGTTGGAAAGGCGAGTAAACAATCTCTCATTTCTCCAGAAACCAGCGATGAGGAGCGGTTTTTTGCGTGAAGTGGCTTTGACTATCATGAGGGGAGGTTTGAGCATTGGTTGCATGCGTTGGGCAATATCAATGGCTTGCTTGCTATTTTTGAGTACAATGACAGCACTTCCGATTTCGTAGGGGCGGAAGTCTAAGAGTTTTCGCATGGCTGCAGTAGGAACATAGCCCACCCACCCCATAAAAGAAACCTCAGGTTTGTAGATGGCTACAACAGTGAATCGTGCTGTTTGCATCTGTCCATGGATGGTTTGGAAGGATGCCTTGACGGTGTCGTAAAGCTTTATGCGGAGGTAGTCGGCTTTGTCTTTTGCGAGGGCTATGGGATTTTCGTAGGTGTTGGTATTGGTGAGATTCCAACCACTACCTTCGATAACATGGAGGAAGTTGATAAACCCTTCGTCAATGTCAATCCCAATGAGCTGAGCGAGGTCAGAGCGGCGATTGCCTACAAGGTTTACAAAGGCACCTGTATTGTTGTAGGACATTTTTATTTCGTTTGTGAAATGGAAGAGGGCATTGTCAACCACCGACCTGTCTCTAAAAAAGCCCTGTCCCCGCCCGTAGAAATCATTATTGCCACCAATGACGCTTATTTGAATATGTCCATTCATGTAGGTGATCCAGCGATCGAGGAGGAGTTGCCTGAGTCCAGCAGAGAATGCCCCTGCGACGACCATGATAGCAACCCCGATCATAATACCAAGACCGAGGAAGAAATTGCGACGTTTTTGACGAAGGAGGTTGCGGAGGCTCAGAGTAAGAAGTGTTGTGATTCTCATAGGTATCTCCCTATTCTTGTGAGATTGCTTCAAGCGGAGTGATTTTTTTCGCTAAGCGTATGGGGTAGAGGGCAGCGAACGAGAGAACAATGAGGAGAAGAAGCAGGTTAGAGAGGATATCGCTTGCAAAAACCGTTGGTTGAAAAAAATCGCCGCCAAAGATGAGCTGTACCATTTCATTGGGTGCCTTAATATGCAAGGCAGAGAGTATCCAACTGATAAGAGCTCCCGTGATAATACCACTTCCCCCGAAGACAACACCAAGGATAAGGGTTTCTGTGTAAATCATTCTTCCGATGAAGGACTTTTGGGTTCCGATGGCTCTCATCATACCAAGTTCACTAATGCGTTCAACAACCGACATAGAGAGCGTGTTCATCACCATAATAAGTGAGACAAGGAAGAGAAAAAAGATGATCACACCAAACAGCCCTTGAATAACACCGATGAATTGGGCAAGCTGAGGGGTTGCTTCTTTCCAAGATATGGCTTTTCCATCAACATTGGCTTGCTTGAGGATGTGATTGAGTGTTGCCAGGGTTTTGGCATCGTTCTCACCCTTTCGTGTTTTGATGAGGATGGCGTTGTAGATGCGTTCAGAGGAAATGGTTGTATTGGATTTTTTGAGGGCTTTTTTGATGGTGGTTTCACTATAGGTTTCTGAAGAGGTTGGTATGGTGTCGGCAAAGAGATTTTGTTCAAAAAGAGCATCGAGGTTGTCGCTTTCGAGGATTTTCTTTTTCTGGGCGGGGAGGAGTGTTTCTGCTTTTGGTTGGGCATAGTGAAACATCTCTTGGTAAGAAAGGGGATCAACAAACACCATGCTCCCCCCAAAGAGGGCATTGAGCTGGGCAAATCGGAAAACACCAACGACGGGAAGTCTTATGTCTATGCCCGTTTCTTCTCCAAGCCCTACAAGGGAAACATCAGAGCGAAAGGCTATGGTTTCTTGGTTACTGAGAATTTTGGGTGGGATGTTGGAAGAGACAATGCCACTTTTGCTGGAGTAAAGCCACATATCAGAGGTTTCGGCGGTTTGATTGCGTAAAAGGTTACCGATGAAAAGACCACGCTTCTCCTTGTCAAGGGGTTCACCTTCGATGGTGATGATTTCGTTTTTAAAGAAGGATGTATATTCATCAAGATCAACGGAGAAAATCATCCAGAAAAGAGGGAGTTGTGTTTCACTGAGCACCATGGCAACATTTCGTCCGATGGGAAGATAGTCTTCAATAAACGGCTGGTTGGAGATGACAGCCTCGATTTTTGGGTAATCTTGAAGAGCAGCCATAGGACGCCCCGTCATTGAGTCAAAGACTTCTTTCTCTTGTTGGTTGGTGGAAATAATGATGAGGTTGCCTGTAAATCCATGGACAATATTGCGTTCGAGCCCAAGATTCATTCCTTTGATGATAGCGTTACCCAGTGTCATTACAAGAGCAACAATAAATATGAGGCTTCCAACAATGATGCTTTTGCCACGGTGGCGGAAAAGATTGCGAAAGCAGATACTGAGAAATAATTTCACCATACCTTACTCCTCACCAACGATAAGCCCATCTTTAAGTTTTACAATCCGTGTGGCATACTTGAGAACGTCAGGATTGTGGGTGGAAAAGATAAAAGTGGTATGTTCTTGTTCATTGAGTTGTCGCATGATAGCGAGGATGGCTTCACCTGTTTCTGAGTCGAGATTGGCTGTTGGTTCGTCTGCGAGAACAAGGGGAGGGTTGGTGACGAGGGCACGGGCAATGGCGACTCGTTGTCTTTGTCCTCCTGAGAGTTCGGCTGGTTTGTGGGTGATGAAGTCTTTGAGACCTACTGCTTCAATGAGTTTTTCTACACGGGTGTTGATTTCAGCGGAGGGAAGTTGTGAGCGATCTTTCATCAGAAGAAGGGGAAATTCTATATTTTCTCGTACGTTGAGAACAGGAATGAGATTGAATGTCTGAAAGATAAAGCCAATGCTGGAGAGTCGCAGGGAGGTGAGCTCTTTGTCACTGAGCGAAGCGGTGTTTTTGCTTTCGATGAGGACTTCACCTTCTGTGGGGTGATCAATACACCCAATGAGATTGAGAAGAGTGGTTTTCCCACTTCCTGAGGGACCTACAATCGAAAGAAATTCCCCCTTTTCTACGGTGAGACTTACTCCACGGAGAGCATGGACAACTGTTTTGCCAAGGGGATAGTCTTTTTTGGCATTTCGTACTTCGATAAGGGGCATAGTTACTCCTTCTTCTTTTTTTGCTTGCAGAAACACTATATATTATATACCATAGTAGGGTAAAATTGTATTTTTTTTTTCTTTTTGGGAAATGTTTTTGGTATATTATCTGAATTTATGTGAGGTAAAAATGTTTGTTTTTCTTTATTTTTTTACAGTTTGGAAAATCCGTGCTACAATAAAATATATCTGAGAGACGGTGTTTCCGCCTCAAGGAGAGTTGAACCCATCGAGTCCAGAGGGAGGTCTGATGGACAAGAGAATCGGTATTGTGGGTGTTATCATCGAAGATTTTTCCCAGGTAGTAGCGGTGTCAAAGATTCTCTCTGAGTATAGTGAGTTTATTCTTGGTCGTCAAGGGATGAATCTTCGGGATCAACATCTTCGTGTGATAAGCCTTATTGTCGAAGCTACTACGGATGATATTGGTGCTCTTACGGGCAAGTTGGGTCGTCTCCCTGGGGTGAAGGTGAAGTCCGTCCTCTCACGAAAAGAAGGAGGAAACTATGCCGAAAACCCTGACAAAGGAGACGAGCTTCATCAATCGTGAGGAGCTCTATCAGCGTATTGAAGATGCTTCTCGTGCGTTTTCTCGTGTGCGGTTGAAAGAGGTTCTGGACAAAGCGCTTCATCTCAAGGGGCTTGATCTTGATGAGGTGGCTCTTCTGTTGCAAGCTGAGGAGGAAGAGGATATTCGCTTGCTCTTGGAGGCTGCTCATCGAGTGAAAGAGGCTATCTATGGGAAGCGACTTGTGCTTTTTGCTCCTCTCTATATTGCCAATTACTGTTCAAACAACTGTCTCTACTGCGCCTTTCGTCGGGATAATACAAAACTAGCGCGAGCAAGTCTCTCTCTTGAAGAGGTTGAGATGGAAACACGTGCTCTTCTTCGAGAAGGGCATAAACGTGTTCTTATGCTGACGGGAGAGGATGAGAAGACTCCTCTTGATTATTTTCTGGAGGCTATTCGTCGTGTTTATGCAACGAGAGAAGGCAATGCCTCTATTCGTCGCATCAATGTAGAAATCGCTCCGCTTGATGTGGAGGGCTTTCGTCGCCTCAAGGCAGAGAAGATAGGCACCTATGCGTGTTTCCAAGAAACCTATGATGAGGTGCTTTACAAGAAATATCATCCATCTGGCCCGAAGTCGGACTATCTTTGGAGACTCTTGGTGATGCATAGGGCTATGGAAGGTGGTATTGATGATGTGGGTATTGGGGTGCTTTTTGGATTGGCTGACTATCGATTTGAGGTTTTGGCTCTCATGGAACATGCTCGCCACCTTGAGGAAAGATTTGGATGTGGGCCTCATACGGTGAGTGTGCCAAGGATTGAACCTGCAGAGGGAGCACCGCTTTCGTTTCATGTTCCCCATCCTGTTTCGGATCGTGATTTTAAGAAGATTGTGGCTATTATTCGCGTCGCTCTCCCCTATACGGGGATTATTCTCTCGACACGGGAGAGTGAGGCTCTTCGTCAGGAGCTCTTTCACTATGGGGTGAGTCAGATATCGGCTGGTTCTCGTACCAATCCGGGTGCCTACTCTCACTCCAAGGAAAATACGGGGAGTCAATTTTCTTTGGGGGATCATCGAAGTCTTGAAGAGGTGATTTCGGCCCTGATTGATGATGGGTTTATCCCTTCGTTTTGTACAGGCTGCTATCGAAAGGGGAGAGTGGGACAGGATTTTATGGATCTTGCCAAGCCGGGATTGATTCAGAAGTTTTGTATGCCGAATGGGCTTTTTTCGTTCAAAGAGTATCTGGATGATTATGCCTCCCCTGAAACGAGAAAGAAGGGAATGGCTTTGATCGAGAGACTCGTTGGAGAAATTGAGGATGAGGCACTCCGAAAACGGGTGATGAGTGGCCTTACAGAGGTGGAAAAAGGAGAGAGGGATGTCTATTACTGATACGCTTTCTCCTCGGGAGATTGTTTCTCTTGGATGGGATGATCTTGTTGCATGGTATGAGAAAGTAGAGACAACGGTTCTGCAGCGGTTAGGGGATGATGTGTGTCGTCAGGTGTATGGGGACAAAGTCTACCTCCGCGGTCTTGTCGAATTTTCTAATCGATGTAGTTGTGATTGTCTCTACTGTGGGATTCGTCGGAGTAATACCAAGGTTTCTCGTTATACGCTTTCTTTGGAGGAGATGGAGGAAACGATAGGACGAGGTATCTCGCTTGGTTTTCATACCTTTGTTCTCCAGAGTGGGGAGGCAGCTTCGCATACGGTGGACTATGTTTCAGCGTTACTTAAGAAGGTAAGAAAAAAATATGGAGACGATTTTGCCATAACACTCTCCTGTGGCGTTTACCCGAGGGAAGTCTATCGGGAATGGAAGAAGTACGGGGCGGATCGCTATCTTCTTCGCTTTGAAACATCCGACGAACATTTGTTTGAAAAACTTTGTCCGGGAAAGACGCTTGCTTTTCGTTTGCAGGCGTTGGAGGACCTCAGAAGGGAGGGATATGAGGTTGGATCTGGATTTATGGTGGGTCTTCCCGGTGAGACAGTTGAAACTCGACTGGGAAATGTTCTGCTGGCTCGTAAACTGGGACTAGAAATGGTGGGAATAGGGCCGTTTCTGCCTCATCCAGATACACCGTTGGGGAATGGTACGCCTCTTCCTATTGAAGAAACTCTTCGCGTCACGGCACTCCTTCGGATTTTTCTTCCCTTGGCTAATATTCCTGCAACAACGGCAGCGGGAACTCTTCATCCCCGGGGAAGGGAAATGATGCTTGCTGCGGGCGCAAATGTTCTGATGCCGAATATTACACCTGTGGAGAGAAAAAAGCACTATCTTTTGTATCCCAATAAGATCTGCATTGATGAGGATGGGGCGGAGTGTCTTTCCTGTCTTGGCTTGCGGGTGAAGTCTGTTGGCAAGGAGATTTCTATGGAACGGGGAGATAGTCTTGGGAGGAGAATGAACTATGCTTTATGGTGAACAGACAAGGCTTGCGGTGAAGAACTTTGGAGAGGGAAGGTGCAATCCAAAGATTGTGCGCTCCTATGCTGAAGTGAAAAAGGCGGCGATTCTTGCTTTGCAACGGACAGAGGGGTATTATTCCCCTGAGGTGTATGAGGGTCTTGTTGAGGCTGTGAATGAGATCATTGGAGGGAAGTGGGACAATGAGTTTGTTGTTCCTTTGGCTCAAGGTGGGGCGGGCACAAGTCTTCATATGAATGTTAACGAGGTTGTGGCGAAGAGGGCTATGGAGATAGTGAAGGAAAAATATGGTAATGATGTTGTGATTCATCCGCTTGACGATGTGAATCGCTATCAGTCTACCAATGATACCTTTCCCACGGCGATTACCATCGCTGTGTTGCGTGATCTTTTTGAGGTGGAAAGGCAGACGATTGCTCTGCAGGCGGCTCTTGTCGAGAAGGAAAAAATCTACTCCACACAGCTTATTATGGGACGAACAGAACTTCAAGATGCCTTGCCGATGATGCTTGGACAGGTTTTTGGGGCGTGGGCGGGTATGTTTGAGAGAGATCGATGGAGACTTCACAAGATTAAAGAAAGACTGAGACTCATCTCTCTCGGGGGAACAGCTCTTGGCACAGGATTCCCCGCTCCGCAGGGGTATGTTTTTGCCGTAGAACAGGCTCTGAGGGAGGTGACAGCACTTCCTTTGTCTCGTTCTCAGAATCTCTGTGATGCTGTGGCTCATCACGATGATTGGAGTGAGGTGGCATCGGGGTATGTTCTTCTTGCCAAGAATCTTGAAAAGCTTGCAGGTGATTTTCTGCTCTATACATCAAGTTTGTGTAAAGAGATGGCTCATCCTGAACTGCAATATGGCTCCACAATTATGGCTCAAAAAGTGAATCCTGTGCTGCTGGAATGGGTGAAAGGGATGGTCTTGCGTGTTACTCATCTTGGGAGGCTGGTAGAGGATTATCATGTTGAAGGAAATCTTCAACTCAATGCCTTTGTTCCTTTCATGGCGGATGCTTTGCTTGAAATGGCGGATCTTCTTGGGCGTTCTTTGAATGGAATGCTGCGTTTTCTTGAGGAGGTGAAAATCAATACGGAGGTTATTTCTGAACACTTGGATCATTCTCGTGCTGTGTTGAATTTGTTGCTTCCTGTGTTGGGGTATAGCAAGACCAAGGAACTAGTGCAAAGAATACCATCTCTTCAGAATCTTGCCGAACTGAGGGAGTGGCTTCGGCAGGAGGGTGTTCCCCAGGAGGTGGTGGAGAATCTTACTCCCGATGGGCTTACTCGGTTTATTAAGAGAGTTGATAGGAGAATGTTATGACACAGACACCTCTTTCTGAACGTATTTCTCTTGTTCTTTTTGGCAAACGAAATGCAGGAAAATCATCTCTCATCAATCGATTGGCCAACAAGCCTCTTGCCATTGTCTCTGATCAACCGGGGACAACAACTGACCCTATTTCTTTTCCTATGGAGTTAGCGGAGATGGGACCTGTTGTTTTTGTGGATACGGCTGGTTTGGATGATGAGGGAGAACTGGGACGTCTTCGTGTTCAAAAGACTCTTGAGAAGCTTCGTTTGGCAGATGTGGGCTTGTTTGTGACACCAGCTCATGAACCTCTCACAGACAAAGAGAAAGAGATGCTTGCAGAGTTTTCGAAGACAGCTCGACCGCTTTTGGTTGTGTTTACCTTTTTTGAGGGAAGTGTTCACAAAACCAAGGAGTTTCTTCGAGAGGGAAACTGGGTAGGAGTGGATAATCTAACCGGGAAGGGTATTGATGATGTTCGAAAAAAACTCTTGTCCCTGAAGGATATGGTGCAGGTTGAACCGGGTGTTTTGGACGGGTTGGTAAGGGAGGGAGATTTTGTGGTCCTGGTAACGCCGATTGATCTTGCAGCCCCTAAGGGGCGTCTTATCCTACCGCAGGTGGAGACAATTCGAGAACTGTTGGATCGAGACTGTGGTGTGATGGTGGTGAAGGAACGAGAACTGGGGCTTTTTTATCATCAGTTGGGTATTCGTCCCCGGCTCGTGATTACGGATAGTCAGGTGTTTCACAAGGTAGCCGCTGATATTCCACCTGATCAGCCTTTGACTTCGTTTTCTCTCTTGATGGCGAGAAAGAAGGGTGATCTTGTGCCTTTTATTGAAAGCCTACAAATGTTTTGCCGTTTCCCTCCACAGGGGAAGGTTCTAGTACTTGAGGCTTGTAGTCATCACAGGCAACCTGATGATATTGGAACGGTGAAGATTCCACGACTTTTTAACCAGATGGTAGAGGCATCAGCTTCTTTTGAGTGGAAAAAGCAGGTGTCTTCTCCTGAGGAATTGCAGGGTTATCAGGGGGTGATTATGTGTGGGGGGTGTATGGTGAAGAGGAGACAGTACTCTGCTCTTATGGAGATTATTCAGAAGGCTGGAATACCGCTTCTTAATTATGGGCTCTTTTTTGCTTGGGTGAATGGGCTTTTGCCCCGTGCCATTGAGATGTTTCCTGAAGCCTATGAAGCGTATAGGAGAATAGATGGTAAGGTGTCGGGTTAAAAATACCAACGGGCGGCCCAGAAAAGTGGTGCCGCCCGTTAGCGGAGGTGCGATATTTTCTTCTTGAAATGTTTGCATAATTATATTATGCAATTTTGCGAAAAAAGTCAAGTGAAAAAGGCCTTTTTCAGAAAAAATTTTTGAAGGGTGCCTCTTCAACAGAAATCTGCTTTCATTGCCGCTCAGGGCAAAGAAAGTGCCCTTTCTGCTATTTCCTTGTCTCAGTTTTTGAATGCGAAAAAAGCTAAGCTGAAACAAAGCAATAGCATATTTTCTCAAGGTGCGATAAATAAGGGGCATAGATCAGTTTTGTTCTTACCGTATCTCAGTTTTCTTTTCCCGCGGTAAAAGCCAAGCTAAAACAGAGGAAACACAGTTTCCTGTAAGGTGAGATAAACAAGGAGGAGAATTTGGTTTTGGTGTTTCCTTGTCGTAGTTTTTGTCTACCATGGGAAAATCAATGTGAAACAAGTAAAGAGCAAAAAGGGGTATAAAGTAGCTCATGCCAAGTTTGCTATACAAGGTTTCAGTAAAAGGTTTTTCTCGTTTTCAAAGTGGCTACGACAAAATTTTTGGGAGGGGTACTGATTTGTTTCACTTGGAGGTAGTTATAGGGTGGAGTAAACTATTTATCTCTGTGATTGGTAAGGTTTTAAGATGCCAAGATTTTTTTACAGGTGTGATATGTGAGGAGCAAATGAAGAGGGAGAACTTTTGTTGGAAAATGGGATGTGCTTTGATATGTTTTCACACTGCCTGTGCTGAAGGACGTGGTGTGATAGGTGAGTACCTTTTTTATGCACTCCTCGCTCATTTTTGTAAAAGGTGCTTTTGGGGAAGCAAATTTTTCTTAAGAAAAATATAGACTTTTTTTTAAAAGGGCTTATAATATTAGGGAGAAAAGGAAAAAGAGGGGCTTGTTGTTATGGGGTGGTTTGATTATTTCAAAAAACACACCAAGTTCAATGTGCGGTTTTATTACCATACGGATGAGGTGAACCAAAATATTCGGGAGTTTATTACACAGATTTTTTTGGAAACCTTAAAAGAAGAATATATTGATCCCATTTATTCTTGTGTGAAGGAGCTGGTTGTTAATGCTACCAAAGCAAATCTCAAACGAGTTTTCTTTCTGAAGAACAATCTCGATATCAACAACATGGGTGAGTACGTAAATGGTCTTATTCTTTTTAAGGAAATGCTTGATAAACTCCAGTATACGGAGTATGAAAATCTTCTCAAAGAGTATGATCTCTGGGTGGATTTTCGTGCTAACTGGCATAAGGAAGCAATTATATTTGAAGTAATTAACAACTCGGAGATTATTCCTATCGAGGAATATCGTGTGCGTATGAAGTTGAAGCTTGCTATGGAATATACAGATCTTGCTCAGTACTATGCGGAGCAGATGGATACAACGGAGGGAGCAGGGCTTGGTATAGCATTGGTGGTGCTTCTTTTACGGGGGCTGGGGCTTGATCCTTCGCTCTTTCGTATTGGATCAAAGCATGGTCTTACTATCGCAAGGATAGAAGTTCCTCTTGTAGATGGATATGTTTCTGTTCGCAAGGTTCAGAAATGAGGAGGATGTCATGAAAAGATGGATTTTGGTATTGATGGGTGTTGCTGTTTCTTTTTCTTTTGCTCAGCTGAATGTTAATACGGACAAGCTGAAACAGCAGGTACAATCTGCAGCATCCAATGCTGAAGAGGAAGCCTACAAGAAGCTTCGGGCAGAGTTTAAGAAACGAATTGCCGATATTCCGTTTGCCTACAATTCTGCAGAAATTCCCTTGAAGGATCCGAAGTATGTGGTAATGGGCTATGATGTGGATACTTTTATGAAGCAGGTGCTTATTCCAGCCCTTTCTGAGGTGGTGAATGCCTTGCCAACAGGGAGAAAGGTTGTGATTGAAGGGCATGCTAATGCTGTTGGGCCAGAAGAACCTCAGGATGGGAAACA